>TARA_A100001201_G_scaffold70732_1_pt1 | contig 9701 bp, 11 predicted proteins | sample TARA_A100001201 | Tara Oceans TARA_A100001201 (sample SAMEA2619872) | marine metagenome | biome: marine biome (ENVO:00000447); feature: surface water layer (ENVO:00002042); material: "saline water (ENVO:00002010), including plankton (ENVO:xxxxxxxx)" | depth 5 m | reverse complement strand
CCTTCCCTTACTTTATTCGTCGGCACACGAGGCAAATCACGTTGTCCCGTGACTTCGTTACCGACACCTTCCCCATCAAGGTAAACAGGGCAGTTTTCCGCAATGATGCCTAGTTCAGGATTCGAAGGTCGATACTGCAAACCACGTCCGTATGTGCCAACTTCTTCTTTGTAACGCTCGATTTCATTCGAAGTGACCTTGGCCACTCCGAGGTCGAACTTACGACGGAGAATATCGGCAATCAACACTGATAACGCTTGCCCTGTTCCACCTGCGGAACGAATCGGTCCTGCAAAGTTAACTGCCAAGCACTTTGTATCGTCTTCATTCGTTAGAATGCGAGCGGATACCACGCCTTCGAGCGGAGCAACCAAAATACCTTCGGTTAGTACTGCTAGACCTGCACAAATGCCATGATAAATCGCCATAGCAATCTGTCGAGGACGCCATTTCGTTTTATCGGCCGCTTCGAATGCTTCGAGAACTTCCTCAGAAGTAATTGTTTTGATGCCTTCCTTATACTCGATAATGACGCCTTTGCCACTACAAGCATTACACTCACGCTTTCGCCACTCGCCTTCTTTTACTTCTCCTGTTCCGTTACAAGTCTTACAGTTACGACTTTTACCATACAGTAAAGTTTCGGCACAAACGATGAATGCGAGGTCGAGAGCAACCATTTCACGATTGCCCTCGTGGTGTTCTGTCAGTGAGCGTATCTGTTCCGCCGTGTTTCTTGGATGAAGGAAATCTAAGAGTTGTTGAGTTCGTTGTGCCAAATCGTGGGCTTGAGGAATCTCGACTTCAATTCTCGGGTCGTGCCCTTGTAATCGAGCCTCGGTCGCAATCTCATACTCTTGATTACACTGCTTTAGAAGCAGTTCGAGATATTCTTCATGAGACTGCATTGTTAATCTATGAGTTGGTGCACCCTTATAAAGCCTACGCTTCACTTTACTGGACTTCATCGGACAAGTCGTATTCGAAAGTCATGATTTTCGGTCCTGATTTCGGATAAGTGTAAACTTCATCATCACGACGAATGATAATTTGATATCGTCCCTCGGCCGACACAGGAATGCCTGCTCGAACGGCGGAGACGGGTTCGAAATCAACATCTCTCGGAGTATGGTTATCATCTAATCCGAAATTAACGGTCGGGTGCATTGTCATATCATAACGATTCATCCAGGCTTCGATTTGAGTGAGTTTCATGTTGCCGTCATCGTCAATGCGGTCGTTTTCCACGGCATCGGCTTCGACATCACTGTTGCCAAGAAAGTTCATCGACATGCCTGTGGCCACGATATTAGGCATTTCTAATTCTTCTCGTAGCCATTGCATAATCGCAGGTTTCCAAAATTGACCTACTAATTCTTCGGGCAAGGTAGATGTAAAGTAATCGAAATCGATTTGCCACCAAATTGAAGGAGCGTCAGGAGACTCGATAAGTCCCTCATCGTCTTCTTCGCCGTATTGGTGTTCCTCGGGATGGTCTTCTCCACCACCTTGCACCTTGCCTCCAAGTCCTGTCAAATAACCGTAATAAACTAGACTGTAGATATGCTTAATCAAAACATTAAGTTGCCATCGATTATTTACCTTAACGAGTAATGGTTCGCCTTTGACCATAATCTTCGACATGGTTCGAACCGTGGTGTGACTTCGCTTAGCCGCCGCAGTAGCCGATAATCCTTGATTCATATCGTCAATGAAATCTCGCACCTTTTGAAGTGGTTGTCGAGTGATGAGTAGTTTACCACGGTCGCCACGTCTCCGAGAACGACGAGTAGTAATTCCCATGTCTTTCATAAATCGACGCACGTTTCGACGAGTGGTTTTGACTCGAGCGGCAGCGGCTTCGATACCAAGACCTTCACGTTGCATGATTGCTAACGCAATTCTAGCCCGCTCATTAGCGGCTGCTCGGAGTTGGGCACGACTAGCCATAGTATGTATTCAATCGTTACACCTATTTAATCCTGTTGTTTAGACATTATTAAGTAGTTGGACTACTAAAGAAGACCTATGTGGTTTCTCCCTGCTCAATTCTACGTTACGAGCCTGTCCAATGACGAACCCATCGCAGGAGCAAATTATTTAGGTTTTTACCTTGATGTTCGAAGACTCCGAGAAGCCATCGCTAGAGATGAAGAAGAAGTTTATCTGACTTCAGATGGTGAAAGGTATGTCACGATACGAGGTGATTGGGAGGAATTATCTGAGAGTAAACAAAGTCGCCTTGACATCGAAGATAATGCGTTTAGACCCTTAGTAGGTTTCATAAGAAGTTCATCCTATCCTGCCGATGTAATACCCAACAACGCTCCAGTCCGAAATGATGGGCAGCGGTTTAAAGTGAGTTTAAACCTATCCGAGTTAAACAGGAATTACAACAATGAAGAGACATTAATTATTGCAGGTCGCCGACAGGCTTTCGACCGTATTAGAAGCGGTGAGAGAGCCGTCGGAACTTTGCGTATTATCGCTACAACTGATTATCCTATCAACGCAGTAGTTACACTTAATTATCCACGAGGGATTTGATTGCAATTACCTCCTGCATCTTATGATTTTTCGGCACTGTATCTCCCAGGTACTTATCCCAATACTCCGAGAGAATTATTTAAGGATGTATTTTACCCTAACGAAAACCCGTTTCCTCTAAGTTACTTAGACGGGTATTTTTTTGCCACGCTATTCGAAGACGTAGCCACTCGATACAAGGGAACATACATTGATTCAGACCCCACACTATCTCGGACACAACAACCATTCCTCAAATTCTACCTAAATACACATTTATACGGAGTCGTCGATGAGGTCGAGGCTCGAGAGGCTAAGGGACTCGAACGCAATCTTAAGTATGCTCCATTTTTCTTGGCGTATTGGGAAGGGCAACCTATGATTGGATACGTATGGGAGGAAGACAATAAGCCCGTGTTCGCGGTCGGGTATTTAGATGAAAATGAATGGGTTTATCGGCCATCTAGTCCGAGAGGTAGTTTACAACAAAACGAAGGCAAGGGATGGTACAGTGACCAATTCATTTTATTTCCCATGCGGTCGAACTACAGCGTTCTAAATTATCCCGAAGGAATTTTAAACTGATTCATTGGCTTGTTGCAATCCTGTTACGGCTGCCCAAGTAGAAGCCAAAGCCAAGGTTACAAACGGTAAAGTAGAAGTAAGTTTACGTGTGTCGATGCCTGCCTTTACAGTACCGACCACTCCTGCTAGCATTCCGAGCAAGGCTACGGTGTAGATTCCTTGGTCGACTCCAATGAATCCCATCTTTTCATAATACGATTTTGGACCCGTTACTGCCATTTTAAATCACCCAATTCTCCCTGTGGCAAACAATAGGGCTACACCTACTAAACCTGTTCCGATAGCATACTTTGGCCAATTACTAGGCTGACTTGGTTGTGTTTGCATTCCTGTGATTTCAGTTTCGACGGGTTGCTCCTCACCACCAGGTCCGAGTAATTCTCCTTCATCTTCTTCGGCTCCGAAAACAGATTTAAACCATTCGACGACTCCGCCTTTGGTTTCTTCTTCATCGGAGATTTCATCGTATTCTTGCATGGTCATTTGCGACTTTCTAGTTCCGAATGTATTCGTATACCATGGCATAACGCGATTCTTTTGCATGAATCGAGAAAGTGAACCAGGGCTAGATTCATTTAAGTAGGCAAAGATTTGTGGGTCGGCACTACTTACTGCACGTTGACCTCTTTGAGCAGGTTGTCCTCCTGCGGTGTATGGCATAGCACCTGAGCCGTAAATGGAATATAAGTCACCTTGAGCGTTTCGAGTGTAACATTTTTGAGCGTAAGCCGTACCAGGCATATTAGCCGCTGCGGCTGTAGATTTCGTACAAAAAGTATCTCCGTATTGACCACCAGGCCCTTCCGAAATAATTTCTTCGTATGTTCCTGTCGCACTATCATAGATACAATTCTGTGTCGTGTAGACTGTTCCAGTACTACCTGGACATGGAACCATTGAGATAGTCATAATCTTATTTCGGGCTTTCGACTACTTAAAACCTATGCTAATATCACTAAGGCTATCACGGCTGAAATCAAACCTGCCACGAGTAATCTTTTACCCCATCGCTCTAATTTAACCATCACTTCGAATATCCCGTCTAGTTCTTCTAAAGCGTCTACAGGTCGTCTCGGCATCAAAATCCCTCGGGTTTCAAACAATCCGTTAGTAACGGATGGAAAGTAAATGAACCATCAGGTCTCACGACGACCCCTGCACAGAAAAATTTAAAGTAGCCTTTTTCCGCTACATAAGCCATCATGTCTTCAATCGGTCGTTCCGAGCGAACTTCCCAACCGACTTCATTTCCGTGGTCGTAAATCGTCCGTAAAGTTTCATATCGCTCTGACCAAGGCATATCAACTACGCCTTCAACGAATTGCGGATAATGACACAAACGCAACATCAACCACGTGGTATCTATTTCCGATTGCTTCGTCATGCCGATTCCTCCATGGTATCCCAATTAAAGTCTCGAATCAAATAAGTGTTATCGGAATCAAACTTAATCACGGCTTTAAACTTTTCTAGTTGTGCCAATTGATGGTCACTGAACTTGACCTTCTTTCGCATTTCTTCTTTCGTCGAAGCCGTTCCTCCTCCGAAATTAGACAAGAGTCGACCGTGAATGTTGATGAGTTTCACATCGACTCCGAATTCCATCGCCTTTATCGGGAATTCGCTCGTGAGAGTAGTCAAACTCTTAGCGAAAATCTTATACGCTTCACCGACGTGGTCGATACCGATTTGTTCGTCACCTTGTAAGCGAGCAAATCCACGAACTAAATTAGCAAACTCTTGATACTTACGATTATCACGCTTGTTTCGAATGTTAAACGCCGCTTTAAACTGACTCTTGTTTTCCAACACATCGTAATTCGAGTTGATTCGAGCCGCATACTCTCGCAAGTTCGGTCGCAAGTGAGACACGTAAGCCAAATACTCACGGAAGAATTGTCGCCACATTTCTAGTGACTCTTTCACATGAGCGTTATCGAAGTCTCGGTCCATGGCTCGAAGAATAGCCGTTCGAATGAGCCCCGTAGCCTCGTCGCCTGCTAACGACAATTGCGTAAAGATAAGCGACAATCGACTTACAATTTGGTGAGTGTATTTACCAAATGCGGCCAACATATCTTTCTTACTTTCACTTTCATCAGGGTCGTAGTGCACAGGCGGGTTACCGAGGAAGAGTAAGTTCTCCGTTGTTTCTCGAGTAACGTCAAGGTTACCTTTTTGAATACTAACTGAACCGTTCGCCATCATGTTCATAAGTTCTCCGAACGTTGTATCATCCCATGTTTGGAATTCCGAAATAGCCACTCTTTGATGGTTCATCTTCGGCAACAGACCGACTTCGAGACAAGACAAGTCGTCTCCACTCATTGCTCCGAAAAGTCCTGCAATCGTCGCCATCTTACCACTACCGACAAGACGACACGGCACAAGAGGCTCAATGACACGCTCGACTAAGTGGTCTTTACCTTCGCCGTGTGATGATACAATCCCGATGTGAATCATGTCTTGCTTACGTTCAGGCGATAAACAAAACAAGAGTATTGCCTTTTTTAGATAGTCCTTAGCATACAACTCTGCCCATAGTGTGTCGTCTCGCATCATCAATGCGAGTGGACTGGTGTCGTTCTCGGCACACAACCGTTTGAATTCCGTGAACTGTTCCGCCGTCATTTGACTGTGCATAAATCCTGCATCTAAACACAAGGTATCGACTAGGAATAGTCGTTTAGCCCCGTGATTAACATAAGAACCGTAGATTTCTACTTTTGAACCCATCTTTTGACTTTCGTCGAGATTGGCTATCAGCGTCGTCAATTCGTCCGACTCGAGCCCACCAACTAAATACTTTTCATTCGCATTGTGAGCCACACACTCGATAGTATTTTCACCATCCGAAACATTGAACTCGACAAGAATGCGGTCTTTTCCTGCTTGCTTATGAGTGAGGGCTTTCGTTTTATGCTTTGTGCAAAAACCAATGCCCGAAGCAGGTTCGCCCGTTACTTTCGACATGAAAATATCCCGCACCGAAAGCGTTTTCTGTTCGAAGTTGCTCGCCGTGCGCCGAGCAAAATCAATAATATCCTCGGGAATTTTGTCCATGCTTAGCACCTCGTTTAATCCATCATAGGCAGTATACCTATATAACTTCACCAGTCGAGTTGGTGGTGTCTTGGGTGTTACTCTAGAGTATCTAAGTATATGAAAGTATGCTATGTCTTTAAATAGTTGTAGGTTTGAGTAATATGTATGCCTTCAGATTCCGAGCGAATTGTCATTGACCACGTAATTATACCTGAAGAATACAGAGGTGTTCCTACATTTGCGTTACGTAGTGGCAGTGGTCGGAGGCCATTATTAATGAATAGGTTAGGCGGTAGAGGTGAAAGGTCTGAAGAAGAACTCGTACGAAACTTGGGAAATTATACAAATCAAGGATATGTTTATAATCCAAATGGCTTGACTTATGGAGATATGAATGCTCTTTTGAATGAGACAGGAAATTGGTTCGATGATTGGGATGGCTATTTTGCGCTTTATATGTGGGATGAAACTGGTAACGGCTATGTGGGTAACGCTACTCCTTCGATGGAATTAATCTTTAAGTACGGTGATGATGAGGGACTTTATGAAGAAGTAATGATGGATGGTAGGGATTTGCGCTCGGGCAGGATGGAAGGATTCGGTAAATCTGAATATCGACCTGCTTCGAAGAGAATACTCGAACGTGCAGGAGTTCAAATGGCATCAGACTCTGTGACTAAAGAAGCCTCCGTTGGAATGATTATTGGTCAAGGCGACCCGTCTTCCCCTCCAAGTGGTATTTTTATGGCAGAAGACCCTACTCGAGCCGAGGCTTCCGACTTAGGAGGTCCAACCGAACCTAGTAATGCGGGTGTCCCTGCTGACGTCGGTGGAGATGACCTCGTTCCTTACGATTCGCCTTCCTCTCCTCCTGCAGGCATATTCATGAATGCCGAAAGCAAGGTTTACGAATCTAAGCCTTTCAAGAATGTTATGCTTGGAATTGCATTTACTATTTCCGCTCTTACGTTTTGGAGTACGGCAGGTACGGCAGTTAAAACTTACGTCGTATCAGTAGTTGATACTTACGCTCCTAAACTCCTCGAGCCTCAAAACAAAATTATTATCACGACGTTGGCATTGGTCGGTATCGTTTACTTCGGAAGTCGATTGCGTAGCGAGAATCAACCCTTGACAATTCCTCGAATGATTGACCTCACCGAAGCATCAGCCACTGATGTTTAAGGTGATAAAATGAAATCGAAACCATGGCACTCGCTTGTGGACGAGATGATTGCCGAACGTGCGATGACTGTTCAAGAAGTATATAATGCCTTAGAGGCTTACTATTTTACCCCTGTTTACGACCCTAGGACTCGCCGCTCCGTACTTCGTCGAGGTCGTGCTTGGTTTCCACCCCTACAACAAGTGAAGGGATATTTGACTCATTCGGGTAAGTTTTCTCAAACAGGTCACGGCACCGCTTGGCGCTTAAAGGGTGTTCACTTAAAAGCCGAGCAATTCGCTCTTGAAGAAGTAGATGGCCGCTATTACAACAATGCGGGTTACGAGTTGCGCCCCATTGTTTGGGAAACTGGTACAGGATACCGTGACGAAATATATCCTTCGGGTAATCAATTTCGAACTTACGAAGAAGCATTGGAAGATGTTCGGCGGATTGAGCGAAAACAGTATCAAGAAAGTTTAGAAAAAATGTTGTCATCGGGTAAAATTTACGTATTCGATATTACTTACGGTGCTTCGGCCTTAGACGGTCTTACTGAAAATCAACTTAGAAACCGTGGTTATTGGTATCCTGGTGAAATTTACGTTGGTAATGGAGAATATGAAGAACGTCCTATTCCTGAGCCTCCAGAAGAATTGTTTCTTGAAATGGATAGGAATATGCTCGAGCAACTTAATGAATTAGACGCCCTATTATCGGCGGGCGTCGACGCGGAAATAACTCGACCTAACCGTTACACACGCGAAGATGAAACCATTAATGTTTACGACTCGATAGTAAAAATTGATAGTTTCGGTAGTGGAGATGGTGAAACCTTTTACTGGGGAGGATACTATGGTAGTGAATTGAAAGATAGATATGGAGAACCCGATAGTCTTGATTTACAACCCCCTCTTGACGAGATAATTGAAATTGTGACCTCAAACCTCGATGAGAGAATATCGAAACTTATCGCGCGAAGAACTAGTTATCAACCGATTGATTTTGAATACGACATAATTGACAATGCGGTTATGTTTGAGTTCAATCCTTTATTTTATAAGACTCATAACAATGCTTATGAAGGTTCTCTCGAGCATCAAACGGCTCCACAGACATGGCAAGAACGTTTTGATACTCTTTCCTACCTCGCTTCCGAGGCTTGGGACCCATTAACCGACCCCAATCAAAACGGAGATACCATCAATATCAACACAGGTCAAGGTTATCAAGAAATGATGTTATATGGCGGTTGTGCAGGTCCTTCCGCAACCTACTTTACTTGGCCTTCACTAGGTAATTATCCAACTTGGCTCATGCCAAGCATCTTAATGGAATAAAGAAGTTTCCCCCGTGCCCCCGAAAGGGCACAGGGAGTTGAAAACTAAGAGGTTGAGACGGGGTTAGCCGACTCAGTTCTCGTTGGCATCAGCGTCAACCAATTGGTCCTCTGGAACTGGAGGGACAACGACGTCGTCTCCCCAACTGTTACAAAGGGCCGAGAATCGGTTGTATTGACGGCCAGACTTCTGTGCAGTCTGCTTGTGACGTAGGAAGGTGATGTCCATAGGGAATACCTTGCCTTCATCAAGTTGCTTTTGCACGAAGGACTGGAAGTGGTCTTGCTCGTGACTACCAAGCCACAGAGTCATTCGACGACCATTTTCAGGCTCGACTAGGCGCACCGCAGTGCTTGTGCCGTAGTTGCCCTCGATACCAGGCGTGAAACCTTCAAGAATGTAATTCTTGTGTAGACCTGAGTTACCCGACTCTTCGTCGATGGTAACCACTAGTCGGTCACGGTTCACGTACTTACGTGGTCCTTCGTCAGTCTTGGCTGCTGCTGCAGCCGATTCAATTTCCGTCAAAAACGCTTCAATCTCATTGCTCATTTTTTTGCCTCCTTGGGTATTCTACAGTGTGTTGCTATACCTATATAAAGCCATAAGATTTTCGAGTTCTTTGGAAAATTAAGTATTAAATAGTAGAAAAAATACACTCTAATTCGTACGGTCGACCTCCACATCCCTCCTCGGCCGTACACCATTACTCTCCTTTAGCGAAGGCTTTAAGTAGTAGAATAACCTACTTAATTACGCTCCAATTTTGGTTGTGGTTGAATTTTTGGCATTAAGTTGGTAAATCTTTCGCAGACAGGTGAGGAGTCATGGAGGCCCCGACAGGGGCTTGGCTCATGATACAGGTTTGACAATACTTTTGGGATTTGTCTTTCGTGTAGTGTGTGTCGAGTTCCTGAACGGGTTTCCTAGTATTCTTTAAGTAGTCGTATTTCTATACTATCTATTATGGCTCGTATTGAGTGGGACGTTAGGTTGACTTTCAACAACATTATGGTGGCGGCAGTTTCCTTGCCGTTAAT
>TARA_A100001201_G_scaffold13329_1_pt1 | contig 9701 bp, 12 predicted proteins | sample TARA_A100001201 | Tara Oceans TARA_A100001201 (sample SAMEA2619872) | marine metagenome | biome: marine biome (ENVO:00000447); feature: surface water layer (ENVO:00002042); material: "saline water (ENVO:00002010), including plankton (ENVO:xxxxxxxx)" | depth 5 m | reverse complement strand
TTGGATACAAGCTGCTGGCTGCATCCATTCGGTGTAACCTGCTGCGCTTCTGTCTACCAAATACATATCTTCTATGTGATTTGGAATGTCAGGGTCTTCTGCAACTGCTGTGGATGAAGTGGTCATTTTATCAATAGATTCGAAGTTGTTGTTAGCGTCATCTTGTGCAACATTATCTGGTGATGCAGATGTATTAACTGAAGCTAGTAACTGTTTGTCTAGGAAGAAAGCGTGTGCTTCTCCGTTTTCTTTTCTTAAGAAAGCTGCTAGACCTTTAATTCCGTCATCTGCGTCAGCTAGTAACTCTGCTCTGGTTGTTGTGTCCCAGCGAGTAGATACTTCTTTGATGGTTGCACTCATTTCTTTGAGTTCTGGTTGGTCTGCTGTGCCTAGTGATTGACCTTCTGCAATACCAGTAGTGTTTGCATGTCTATGATACATGACTCTCCATCCAGATTGTGTCCAACCTGCTTTGTTTAGAAGCTTAAATACTTCTGACCTTGTGTTTAGCTGATTGAATACAGATGCTCCAAACATTACATTAAAGTAATCTGCGTCTGCTGTAGTCAATTCAGTTGCGCTTTTTTCTATTCCATATCTTTTTGAGATACCTAGTGTCCCGCCGTAATAAGCGTTAACATAGTCCTCGAAACTTGTTCCGTTGCTCATATTCTTGTTTCCTCTCCTTTCATGTGTGCTACTTCATCCAATGATTTGGAGAAGTTAAACCAGTTGGTTTTTTCTTCAACTGCGGGAGCGTCAATTTTCTTTGGTGCTGGAGTTTTCCTGCTACCTGAATATACGTTAATTCCGTATTTCTTTAAAGTTGTAAGTGATTTGTGAAGTTCATCAATGGTGTCCTTTTTCTTGTGGTCCATCTTTTCTTCTTCTTCGTCTTCTTCCTCTTCTTCTTCATGTTCAGCCTTTTCTTCGTCTTCCATCTTTTCCTCGTGTTCGGCTTTCTCTTCTTCCTCTTTTTCCTCGTGGTCCATCTTTTCGTCTTTCATTTCTTCAAGATAGGCCATGATTTCTTTGAGTTTACCAAGAGTGGCTTCCATGTCTTTGTATAATTCCTCTGACTTATCTATGTCAGATTCCATAACTGGCTCTTCTAAGGCCTCACTTTTTTCAGCCTCTACTACCTCTTCTGTTTCGGTAGGTGCTTCATGTGTGCCTTCACAACTGCATGCGCTCATAAAACCCCAGTTATAGAACTTAGTATATAAAGAAAATTCAGACTCCGTATATTAATCAGGTCGCCAGCTAGCGTCACCAACCATTCTTCTTAATTTGTAACCGTCAGTTCTGCCCTTTGAACCGTCAGGTTTATTGTATGATTGTGAAAACCTACCGGGATTGTACCAAAGTTCGGAACACCATGCCCTATTATCTCTAATTGTAGCTCGTGGTCCGCCAAATGGGTCTTTGTCATTTGAGATTCTGCGTGCAGCCATTCTGCAATTATCAAACCACGCCTTTGGTGGATTTTCGCCCGCACTTGGTGGTGGCACTTTTTTATCTTCTTTTTTTTTAATTATGTGCATTATATCATCTATATGTTCATTGCTTTTTGCAAGTATATCTGATACATTTTTTGCACTCCACATTCTACAAGACCAGTATCGTGCTTTATGTTTAGGACCGGGATTATCGCAATTATGTCTGGCCCTAAAGTTTCTACGTCTTTCTGGGTCATCACGCTTTATGTCTAAGTTAGGGTCGCCAAACTTAACTTGCACTACGTTGCCTTTATCGTTTTTGACATAAACTCCAAACTTTTTGTTCTCTCCAGACAGCCTGCGTGGTTTGTTAAGTTCTACTTTGCGACCTTGATACTCTGCTTTTATAATTCTTTCATCTTCATGTGTTTCTAATACTGTAAATGGAAACGCCTCTACTGCACCATCATGTGGTTCGTAGTCTCCTTCCATTAATACTGGCCCTTCTCTTGTCTGCATCCAGTGATAACCTTTAGGCGGATTTACTCTTACAGTATCTTCTTTAGATTTCTTTGTAGATTTAGGATGTTCTTTTGGTAATAAATCATAATCTGTAGTATATTTTGGATTAGATGGCCTACCAGAACTTAGTAATTTTAAAAATGCTTTGACTCTGCCTAACGCCCATTGGTCACGACTCCTTACACTTGGTCTGTGACTTGTAGAAAATGCACCTGCACCTCTACGGAATACAGCTTTCAATGCTCCTAGATTTGCTCTCTTGCCTTTTGCATCACCTACTTTTTCGTTATGTTCCTTAATATAATTCTTAAGTGTTTTAATGTTTGCTTCACTAAGTTTGATTCCGCCACGTTGTCCGCCTGCTGAACCTCTTGGATTTCTAGTACTGCCTGTGCGCCTCTCGCTAGGCTTTGCAGGAGTTTGTGGATGCCTACTCTTACTTACAGGCACACAATTTGGTACACGTTTACCGCCTTCGTTTTTGAATCCTACCATCTCAAATCCAGACCAGCATGGTGCAGCTTTTACTTTGTCTTGTAAACTTTTACTCCAGCTATGGCCTGCATCGCCGCCCATCATCTTCCACATAATCAAACCCTTACTAGGTCTTTTCTTATTGTCAAAGTTTTTACCTTTAGGGTCTACCTTTTCATGTCTTCTATAATACTTGTGAATCTTCATTGCCATACCATATGACACATATTGTTTGTTGATTAAGTGATTGTTTATAGATTTTGTAACTTTACCGCCACCGTATCCAAACTTCTTACGTAGTTCTCTACCTGCGATTGCTTCTTTTTTTACTCCTTGTGGAATTTTGTACTGTTCGACTTTTGTAACTATTTCATTAAGGACATCTGATTTACTGAATCTTCTGGCTTGTATGGCCCTTTCTTGCCTTATAGCTCCAGCCTTAGTATCATGGCAGCCCAGAAGCTTTCGGTCCTTTTTAGCGTACAAACAGTATTTGCCGTTTTTACGCTCTATAATTTTTTCTACCATAGATTCTACTTCGTCTAAAGTGACTTGTACACTTTTAGATTTGACCATAGCAACATCCGTGACCTTAGCCTCTGGGTTAGCAGGATTATCGCCAACCCAAGATATGCTCCAAAGAGAAAGTTCGTTTATACGATTGTGGCAGTCGTTTTCTGATTGACAAACCTTCTCTTGTTTTGTGGCTTCTCCACGTATGCTGCTTGCTCCTGTGTGTCCGTATTGTTTAATCTCATCCCATACTTTATCGTGCATTCCGATTTTATTGTGTATGCCAACTCTAATCTTAACTTTGCCATCTTTGATTTTGTAAGCCAAAGGTAAACCGATTGGCATCTCTTCGTGACGATAAGAATATACGCCGTAGCGCATGTAAAAATCCATAGCTTCTTTGATAGTATCTGTGGGTATCATATCGTTCTGTTTGTCGACGACTGGAGCGGAAATATATGTCTCCATTATTCTGTCATTATACCACTCTGGTCGGTAGATTTTCCAACCAGCGTTACTTTCGTCTGCCACGGCCCAAATTATAGCATGTCATATATAAAGGAAATCAAAACTCCGTATATTTTACACCGTAAAGGTTTATATGCACCCGCCTATAGGAGTATATGACACAAAGTCAGACATACAAAGATTTAGTCGGCAAGTTTGTCTACTACTTTAAGCCAAAATACGCATGGCGTTTTGCTAAAGTATTAGATGTAGCAGTATATCAAAGAGGGCCAAACAAAGGGCAAATTAGATACGTAAAGGTTGGACATCTTAACTTAGAATATAAGAGAAGAATCTACAATCATAACGTTAGAAAAGTTAAAGTTATCAAACAAGTTCTCAAAGGTAAGAAAACATTTATTCCATTCGAGGAGTGGTTAAAGTGATTCGTAATAAGAAAGGACAGATTAGTAAGCGTGCAACAGGTAACTCATATTGCGGGCCTGTTGCATTAACAGTTCTTACTGGTAAGCGATACGACATTGTAGAAAAGGACTTACTAAAAGAAGTAAATCATAATGTAAAGAACAGAGGCACAATGCGTTTAGATTGGTGGACTGGTCAAAGGAAGTTTGTTCCTGCCAAGAAAGAAACACAAATCAAAGGAATGTCTAATGGTCAAATGCGTAGAGCATTGAAACGATATGGTTACAAGATGTATCGGTCAGACAATCATGGAGCTAATCAAACATTTAGACAATGGGTTAGAGCAACACATGGTAAACGTGGTAAGACATGGTATCTAGTTGTTGCAGGAAATCATTACATGGTAGTTAAAGGCAACAAAGTATGGGACACATCTACACCAGAAAAAGGATGTCCTATTACTAAAATTACTTGGATGAAAAGAGCAAAGATGCAAGAACTTTTTGTAGTAGAAAGACGTTAGCGCTTTACTATCTTGCCGTTTGATTGGCGAGCTAACTCCTTGCCAATCATTTCGACAAAAGCAGTTCTGTTTTTTTGTAAGGCTTTAGCCATATATCTTTGTGGCTTAGTCCCCTTTTTAAAAATAGCAAATCGTAAATCATCATAAGATTTGAATTTACTTTTTTTATCTCTCCATTCTTCTAGTGCTTCTGCTTTTACTGTGTGCTTACTAGGCCACGGATTCTTTTTAGATAACTTAGGCGGCCAATACTTTTTTGCACCTGTCTTTCTGCCTTTCATATCTCGCTTAGATGGTCCTGTTCCAAATTCTACATAGCCTGCATAGTCTACATTTGTTGTAATCTCTTTTCTAAACGGTTTATCTTTTACCATGACACTGCCAAACAATGTACTGTTTACACCAATGCTATCTGCTAGATTAGAATTTGCATCGTTTGCCATTCTATCTGCTGTATCTGTCATTGCAATATTAACTGCATCTTCTAAGCTAACGCCTATTTCATCAAATATCTTACGTGCGTTATCGCTTATCTTTATGTTTACTTTTAGATTAGCACTCATTTATACATCTTGACGTTTTCTATATGCTCGTCACCGTACTTTTCTTTCCATTTCTTATTGACATACTTCTGCGCTTTTTCGTAATAATCCATACGTTGTTTCTTTTGCGCTTGCAAAATAGTTTGAGTACGTGCGTTTTTCCACGCCCTATCTGACTCACACTCTTCACATAATCCGTTAGCCGCTATATGGACTGTCATTGCTCCCCTTAAACATTTCTTACACTGCTTGCTCATCTTTTTCCTTTCCATTTCCGTGATGACCATACTTTGCATTACATATATGTATTTTGATATGGTCAGGCATCCTACTCATACAACCCTCGCTAAAACTGTTCTTTGATTTGGATGCAACAATGATGTACCTAATAGTTTTAGATTATATCTTGCTGCTATTTCTTTTTGTAATAAAATTAAATCATCCATGTACAATCCTTCTTTCGGAATCCTACGAGCTAACTCGTTATGTGCTTGACAAGTCCTACTGTCATTACCTACAATCAATTTGTACTTGTATTGTCTGCCTGATAATGCTTCACCTTTTGCATAACCTCTTAGTCTACCCTCATTGTAAATTGCGTTAATTTCAGTTCTAGCAATCCTAACTAGCTTAAAAGTCGACGCATTGGCCACTTGCCGCATGCTATCTACTATGACTGGTACGCTACTACCTGAAGCAATCCCAGCAGTAATAGCGGCTCTTAAACCGTCAGTTAGCTGTGTAGCAAAAGTTGCATAGTTCTTAGCTAAGATGCCTCCGTTCTTCATGGTTCTAAGAAACTCAGCATCATCTCCATCAAAGGTTGGCTCTGCTTTTGTAATGTTTGGCTCACCAAACGCAGACCTAACGCCATGTCTATACGCATCTTCAATGTCATCTTCTAACGCTTGTTTCATTCTGTTAGCAACCATTATAGATATGTCGTTTACAGAATCTTCTAAATCGTTAACAGACCTTGCTTGTTTTAATTCTCGGAACTCTCTGGCAATAACTCGGCGTAACTCATTGGCTGCCGATTCCATATACGATGAGGCTCTTCTTGCTCCTCGGCCTCCAGCGATTCCTGCAACGGCTTTCGAAAATCCTGACGCACCACCTCTGGAGCTTGTGGCAATACTAAATTGCCTTCTGAATCCAAGTCCATCTCTACACCTACATTCTGCATTTGTGTAATTATCTGTGCTTTTAGATTCATATTGTTTAGATATTTCGTCTCATCACGTTCGTTAATGTCGTTAAATCTAATCTTCCAAGTATCTACTTGCATAATTTTCAACAGCGGTTTTAGGAAACCCATCTCCAAACATTGCTGTGTTTCTCTAATAGTTCTGTCAAAGATTGTAATCTGTTCGCCTTCTGAGTTAAGTCCGCCTACGCCTTGCATCTGTCCAACGACTAAAGGCATAACTCCATACGACGCATTGATGTCATTATTTATCCTATCCATGTAAGGTAACATCATTAATTCATCCATATTAGGCATGACAGGAACGAATTTCGCCGTGTTTCCGCCATCTCTGCTACTTAAAATAGGTACAAAGTTAGGATTTCGACGTGTTTCCTCTGCAATATACTCGCCTAATCGGTTAAGTGACTCCTCATCATGGCCGGGAACGTCTAAGAATCCTTTTGGTGGCCTTTCTAATCTATAGATTTTGTTTTGAAATGACTCTATGGCCAATGCTGTTTCGATTTTTTTAGAAAGACCTATAATCGGCGACTGCCCATACAAGCGAGCATTCGCACTGTATTTGTTAAAATGTATAATCTCATCACGTGCAAAAGGTATCTTACCATCATCATATTCGTAATAGTAAGCCATGTATTCTAATTCTACACCTGTCTTTGGATTTACTGCACCCTCCATAAACTCCCTTGTTACAGGGTCAAACTTTTCATCTTCTCTAAATCTACCATACTCATCTACATGAAATCGCATGTGCTTTGCATCTTCTACCCAAAGTTCTTTCACTATTTTGTTTGTAACTTTGCCTTCGCCATCTGCAACTCGGTCATATACGATACTTACCCAGCAGTCATCAAAGACTTCTAACTGTCTAATCATCGCTTTGAAAAACTCTGAACCAGTCATATCGCTGCTGCCATTTGTTGGATTACGTAATAATCTCTCTACCATTCTGCGTTGCTCTGCGTCTCCGTTGCCAATGGCTTGGTATTCCCACCCTTTGGCGACCGACTGCGAAGCTATCCTTGTGATTACAGTACGAAGATGAGAATACCTGTCAGCTAATTGTTCTAAATAAAATTGGTCAACTTGTGGAATTATGGCTTGTCTGTACGCTGTATCTGTACTTACTCCTGAATATACTGGAGTTCTAGCATCTTTAGAAACATCTGCTGTTGCATCCTGTAAGAATGCTTCTATGCCAGTTGCCTTTCTAACAGGCTTGCTCCTGAATCTATCAAAAATTCCCATTAAAGCCTCTTCTTAATCTGTGGCTCTTCTATATATCTATTCATTATAGACTCTACAAGTCGCCCTACAGACACTCCTTTTTCCCTTGCTACTGTTTGCATTTTAATTTTAGTTTCCTTGCGGATGCCATAAAGCTCAAACCTTGCCATATGGGTAAGCCACAAATAAAGGGTACATATAAGTTTACGGGATTATATAATTAGTTTATATTAAATGTAGTCCCAACGTGTAAAATGTAAACGTTTTCTTTCCATCTCTTGTATCGCTAATTCGCACATCCAAAGCGACATAACGCTATCTGGAGTATGTCCTTCCAATCTTCCGTTCTTTCCGTAAACCAATCTACTCAACCCGTCTACTAACTTGCGCATTCCCGGTTTCGAGTTCTCTTTCGATGTCTTGTCCCACGGTATAACGTACTTGCCTTGCTCCATTCTAATTGCAATTCCCGGAATTCCTGTGTCAACTCTGTGCTTTTCTCTGCCTGTATTGTGTCCTTCTACTGGTACATTTTCTAGTCTTTGAGCTGCATGTACTACCAATCTTTGGTACCCATTCGACTCTACAATGATTTTAAACGGCTTAAATCGCTCACTTAATTGACGTAACGTAAGTAATTGCGCATCTAACCAAGCATTTCCCTGAGCCTGTATCTTACCAGTCCAGTTGTAAAGTATGTGACGCATTCCTGTATCTCGATTAAAAGCAACGACTGTATAACTCGTTTCATCATTCATCGTGTCCATACCAACCGCAAGGTCAACTCCCATGATTGTTTCCCAACCTTCTGGTGCTAATCCCATATTTGCACCCGCATCTAAACAACTGTTCAACACCTCGTAAGGTATAACTGCACTCTCTGGGTCCAATGGATTTAACATATACTCAGACTCAAACGCCCTACTTCCCATCGTGTACTTCTCTTCTTCTAATCTATCTAAGGTCCAATACTCAGGCCATCTCGGTGTTTCATCATCTAAAAGCGCAGGGTGCCGCACGACATTCCACTGCGGACTTTCTGTTACCCAATCCGTTGCATCGTTAACTCTCTTCTGCGTTCCTACTAACAAAATTCTTTCGTCTGGTAAACGCATTGGCATGACAACCCTTTTTATGTAATGTATCACGTTCTCGTCTGTTATAGACGGAAACTCCTGCAAAACATCATCCAGAATAATCATATGAACGTGCGGACCTTCAAGTGCTTTACCAATACTTGCAGCGTGAACCCTACTTCCATTATTGAAATACTTAGCACCCTTACGCCAAGCCCCTACCTCATCACTGCTTTTCTTCTTCATCATATTACGCAACCGCCAAGACCTGCGACACAATTCCTCAAACTGTTCTAACTTATCCCATGCCTGTTCTAACGTTGCAGAAATATATAATGCTCTAAAATTCTGATTTGTAAGCATGTGATATGCTAGATTAGACAGCGCCCAACTCGTTTTCAAGTGACCTCTTGCGCATATTATCGCCGTATGAGTGCCTTTATTGAACGTTTTTTCCCATTCTGAGTGCATTTCCCCTAGAGGAACGAACTCACCGGGTTCTTGTTCCATGTAATTTTCCAATGTTTCGTTAATAAACTCGCCTAACGTCTGCGGAGTCTCCCGCATCATATTGTATGCTGAAGTTATCGCAGCATTCCTCGTTTTATTATCTAGCTCAAAGGCGTCCATCTCGTTCTAAGATTGCCTCCGTCTTTAAAGTAACTTCTATGCTTTTGACTTCGGCATCTCTAATTACTAACTCTTCTGCTATCTGATACAACTCTTCTGAAAAAAATACCTGCTTACCATCCTTATAAATTCTAATCATAGCTCTCGAAGCCACCTCTCACCATCAAATGTATAGATGTCAAACTCATCTTTGTACTCAAAACGTGGAATCATATAACATTTTGCCACCTTTTCATCGCTGTCGTAGTGAGTTTCCCCTACTGTTTTGCTCGGAAACTTCTCTCGTAGCAATAATTCCTGCAGTTTTTCGGTTTCTATAAGCCAAATCTGCTTATCTGACACGTTTACTAGATAATAAACAAAGTATTTTGCCTTCGTAACACTGATACCGCTGGATTTTCCACGACATTTGTACTCTATTGCCATGTTTCCTGACCCTCCTTTGTCCCAATCCTTCTCCCAAAGGTCAGTTTTTACCTCGTAAGTTATCAAATCTATGTTCTCATCCTCAAAAAGTAGGTCATACGCACTTGTATCGTTGTCCTTAATGTATCTTTGTCCTAATGTCGACTCGACAAAGAACCTAATTACCTGTTCACCCTTTTTTCCGTCTTTCAAATCGTCATCAAAGTTGTAATTCATAGCAATAAGTCCTCCGAAAACGCTGCATCT
>TARA_A100001201_G_scaffold26857_2_pt1 | contig 9721 bp, 2 predicted proteins | sample TARA_A100001201 | Tara Oceans TARA_A100001201 (sample SAMEA2619872) | marine metagenome | biome: marine biome (ENVO:00000447); feature: surface water layer (ENVO:00002042); material: "saline water (ENVO:00002010), including plankton (ENVO:xxxxxxxx)" | depth 5 m | reverse complement strand
AAGTAACTATCGTCATCATCAAAACCACCATCCATAATTACAGATGTACCCCAGTGGAACAATGATGGCACATATGTAGGGGAAGCATCTTCATTGTATACTTCATACCTAGCTGGAACGTTTCCAGATCTCATATACGCCTCATTAAGTTTGTTATTATGAATAAACTCATGAACATACTTAACATGACCATAAGTATCTTTAAATCCAAAACGAATCTTTCCAGCACCATACCAAGAATAATCCATGTATGCCATCTGAATCTTATTAATATCTAAAATATATCCAGAAGGACCACTGCCATCAGATTTATCGATGTTCCACCTATGCTGTGGAACTCTCGTATCTATTGTTTTTGTAACAACAACTCCTCTATTTGATGTTCCCCTATATGCTGGTTGTACGTGTATAGAAGTATCTGATTCTACACTAGTAATTTTATAAGTTTGACCACGTATTACAATTCGATCTCCAGCTATTAAATTATCAGTAAATTTGGTATCAGTGCCATTAATAATATTACTCCTATTGATAACTTGAACTGTGCCTGGAATTTGTTGAACTGAAGATCTTCTTACGCAATACAGATATTTTCCGTCATATTCAAAGAAGAATCCATTTTGGAAATCAAATAATCCAGCACGAATACCTGCATTCTTATATCCAGAAATAACATAATCAACAAATCCTTTTGGATTATTTTGGACCACACTTCCGTCAGTAGTATAACCAAATGTGAAATCTGTAGCAGATGTGACTTCAAAGGTTCCATTATATGCATTACTGGTGTCAATATGAGTGACTGCATTTGCATCAGCACTAACAAAAGTATGTGCTCCAACATATGTTGAGGTGCCAACATCAACAACAAATGTATTTGTTGTCACTGATAAGACTTTAAGACGCTCTCTACCACCAGCTGGATCAGTAGAACGTGGATATGGATGGTTTGTTGCATGTCCATCTTTAGCGCATGTAAATGTAATTGAATCTTCTTCAAGAGTTATAAATTCACCTTTTAAAATTCCATGACCATTGACGGTAATGGTTAAAAGTCCAGTTGCTGAATCATATGCAGCATTAGTAGGCGTAAGTGATATATGCTCTTCTGTTCCAGTAATACTAACAGTATCTCCAGTGGTTAATCCATGAGGATATTCTGTTGTTACGGTTGCATTTGTTCCGCTTCCTGTTATAGAAAGAACTTGCCTTGATGGATTAAAGTTAATTGCCATCGAGCATTGAATACCTTTACCTGACTGATATCTAAAGTATTTTCTAGTTTGTCTAACAATTTGAGAATCTGGCGAACTTCCAGCAGTAATGTCAACTCCACCATCAAATGGTCTATGAAGGAATGTTCCATCTGCTCTAACATTGACTTTAGTGTCAACATAATGAGATGCTCCAGTTGTAACAAATCCAACCCCACCATCTAAAGCCAAAGACGTATCACTAACAATTGATGTAATCTCTCTACTGACAAATTGGTTTACAGTTGAACCAAAGGAAACTATATTAAACCTATCTCCAATTTTATAAGTCGATGAGAATTTAGTAGAAGTTCCCTCTACAACTTTACTATCACTTGATGCTATTGCAATAGTTCCTGTAGATGCAACTCTTCCGCTGACAGAGAATACAAATAATTTATATGTTGAAGATACTCCCTGAGTTCCAGTTATAGCATTTATGTTTCCTGACCATTCACTTTGAGTTGCTGCTAATTGTATATAATCTGAATCAATAACAATTGCATAATATTGATTTCCTCCAGTAAGACCTCCAGGAGCAGATCCAGTGACTACACTATATGTAACGATAGATCCATCACCTAAACCATGACCACTAATTTTTATGTAATATTCGCCACCATCTTCAATTACATCACTATTGGTAAATTCAAGTTCTCTAGCTGGTATTGTTCCAGACCCCTGTAGAGTAAATGAGGTTGCTGCAGCTCCCGTTAATGCATAATAATCATCATGAACTCCAGCAACTTGTTCTGTCTCTACTAAAATGGGTCCTTGTCCATTAGTCGAAAAATTAAAGGCATTATTATTAGCATCACTTAATGTAATTCTATTAGTACCTTTATTTGTAACAAAGGCTGTATTTTGATTTCCAGTGCCGGTATTTTGCCATTGACCAAAAGCAATATTGTTAGCAATTTCAGATGCAATATTATTTGCTATTTGGGCGTATGTTAAATACGAAGCATTACTAGCTGCAAAGTAACTAGTGCTATAAGAAGTACTTCCATCATGATAAGGAATTAAAGTTTTTATAAGGTATGATCCACCATGTTGGTTATATAACTGTGCTGTCAGAGGGACCATACTATTTTGATAGTTCCATCTCCAATTCACATTATTTGAAAAATATCCTGACCAATTAGTATTTTCTAAGTGGATGGTCATTCCAATATAACCAGGTAATCCATATCTTGCATTGTATTCCGCACAGTAATATGAGTATTGCCATCCATTTGATAAAATTTGTTTTGTTGATTGTTGTTCACGCGTATCAAGTGAGCGATAATTGGAAGTTCCTCCATACATACTATAATAATCAGTTTCTCTCCAAATTATTCTAGCTCCATTAGCCCATAAATTAGGTTCTGGAATTTGGTATATTGTTAAAGCATAAGGTAAACTTCCTAAGTATTCAAATGCACTAAACTTGGCAAGAAATACTCCATCAAAAGATCCACTAATTGGATCAGATCCTCCCGTTTTTGCACCCAACGCCCCATAATCAACAACTTGACCTGTATAAAGTTGCGAAGGAGTAAATTGATGTTGAGTGAAATTATAATTTGCTATAACTTGAGTGCTATTCTGGTTAGATATACTAAGATAATTAGGTGATCTAAAGTTGCCATAATGCCCATAGATCATTCGCTGATATTTGTTTGCTAATCCATTAGCAGTTACTGTTGTATAATTACCCCGAGCATAGTATAATGAAGTTGAAACATTATTTTCCATAGCAAGATAAGCATCATTGCCATCAGCGTTGATCTGATCTTTAATAGTTTGAATAGCATTACTTGCATGAGTCCAAACATTATTCAATGCTTCTTCGCCAGCTGGTGGTGGAGCACCTGTAGCTGCGGTAGGTAATATGCCTCCTGTTTGTGCAGTTACAAATACTTTTTGTCCCGTATATAAATTATGATTGTCTATGTATAAACTTTCATCTGTTGGATCAATCGTGGGAGATCCATCAGCAGCATTTGAAGATGTATTATTAAGTGTAAACTCTTTCTTACCTACAGTATTGCTAAGATAAACACTAGTTCCATTAATGAGACCATGTTTATAGTCTGCAGATATAGTTAGAGTAGATGGACTTCCACCATCAGTTTTTATCCCATCATATAAGTTAAAAACAATATCCGAACCTGTAAAGAAAGAACCAGGAATAACTGTTGTATACGCTGTTCTAATATCAGAGGAAGATGATTGAACAGATCGTGCCTTGTATATAAATGAAGTATCTGATGCAACTGTTGTTACAACATATTTACCATTTGCAGTTCTTGAAGTTGTGCCTTGTACCTCAATTGGATCACCAACTGCCAAATCATGAGCAACTCCAGTAAATACTGTTATATAATTAGAATTTGCAATGGTTGTAACTCTATTAATTTGTCCAATAGATACACCAGAATCTCTAGTATATACAGAAGGAATATTATCTACTAATTCAATTGTTTCCCATTTAGTTGGTTGTAGACCATATTCAAAATCTGTATCAATCAAGTTTTGAGGATTTGAAACCCTCATTTTGTGAACTGGGTCTAATATAGATTCTCCAGGATCAATTTTATTTTCTTGTTCATCAACTAAAATTTGAATTTCATCACTATCACTCATTGAGGTAGTGTTGTATTCTAATGTAATTGTAGTTTCATTATTATCAGCATCATATGATGTAGTGCCTCCAGTATTGGCATCGGCAAAATTATAGATAATGGCACCATCAGTGACATTGGTAATCAGAATTAACGTTCTGAGAGTATATAAACCAGTTAAGGTGATTGTCTGTGCAGAAGCGTCAAATGCATAATTATAGATTAATTTCTTTGCCATTTATCAGAACACAGTCTTTTTGATTATTTTTATTTATCGGATTACAACGCGGCAGCAAGAGCAATAGCGAGAGGAGTTGAAACTGTATCTCCTCCAACAGATCCTGATGGACCTTGAATACCTTGAACGGATGCTGCATCTCCTTGAGTACCTATTGCACCTTGAGAACCAGCACCAGTCAAACCTTGAGGTCCAGGAGCTCCTTGTGCAGCAATTGCAGATGCATCTGCACCTTGAATACCCTGCAATCCTGTTCCATCAGTACCTTGAATACCTTGAATACCAAGAGAACCTTGTAATCCAAAACCATCAAGACCTTGAAGACCAGTGCCACCTTGAGGACCTTCACCACCTTGAACACCCTGGAGACCTGGAGCTGGTCCAAAAGTCATCAACCACCCATTAGCAGTTCCTGTTCCTGGGTCACTGCCACCAATAGAACCATTACCATTAACTGCATAATACCACTGATGCATTTGGGTATTAGTGTTTGAATAAGTGGCTGAACTTACGTTGACTGCATAGAATGATGGATTACCACCACTACCATGAGTGATACTACCTCTAGAGGTTGCTTTAAATCTAAAATATGTCCAGTAACTTCCAGACTTGAATTGAAGTTCTAAATCAGCAGGGAAATTGGATGTTGACCAAGGAACAAAGTTTCTACCCTGAGCATCAAATACTGAAACAAACACTTGTGATGTAGAAGATGCTCTGAAACCATTAAATGCAAAACTACCACTCGGTAAACTTGATGGTGTACCGTAAGAACTCTGACTACTGTGTACTACTATGTTATATACTCCACTCTTAACTGGCAGTCCAACTTGACCTTGGACACCAAAATCTCCCTGAGTACCCTGAAGACCTTGGACACTAGCAGCATCACCTTGTAATCCAGCACCAGTTATACCTTGAGATCCGTCAGCACCCTGATTACCTGCACCAGTTCTACCTTGAACGCCATAAATGCCCTGAAGTCCATTATTTCCTTGAACACCTTGTGGACCCTGAATACCTTGAACATTAGCAGCATTGCCTTGGGGTCCAGCAGCACCTTGTGAACCTGCTCCTATATTTCCTTGAAGACCTTGAACAGATGCTGCATCACCCTGAACACCGTCATCTCCTTGATTACCTTTTATACCTTGAAGATCTTCAGCATTTAAATTTCTGATTGAAATACTAGCACTACCAGCCATTCCAGAGTGGTTGGCGCAATAATAATATAATGTATTTGGTGCATCGAAAGGAACTACGAATACTGCTTCTCCATTTGAACCTGCTGTTCCAGTATATGTCCATCCAGAAGTATATTGAGTTCCACCAGCATGAGTTCCGTTACTTGTAGTAGAAAGTCTTATTGGGTGGTTATTATTTGTAGAAGATGATTGATCAAAGACATATCTTTGACCTCTTATTAGGAAAAGATCATCTCTCGATACGCCATTAATATAATATCCACCACCAGATCCTCCTGGAACACTAATTGTATAAGTTTGTGCTGTAAATTGATCGCCGGTTACACCTTGACCACCCTGAAGACCCTGAACGGATGCTGCATCACCTTGAACACCTAATATTCCCTGGCTTCCTGTTCTGCCTTGAACACCCTGTAGACCTTGGACAGTAGCAGCATCACCTTGAACGCCGTAGTTTCCTTGGTTTCCTTTTCTACCTTGAATGCCCTGAAGACCTTGAACAGATGCTGCGTCACCCTGAAGTCCAGTACCAGTTGTACCCTGGTTTCCTCCTCCACCTTGAGTGCCTTGGAGACCCTGAACACTAGCAGCATCACCTTGAACACCTAAGTGTCCTTGGAATCCTCTTCTACCTTGAACACCTGTTAAACCTTGAACAGATGCTGCATCACCTTGAACACCCAAGTTTCCTTGGTTTCCTGTTCTACCTTGAACACCCTGAAGACCTTGGACACTAGAGGCATCACCCTGAATACCTAATATTCCCTGGTTTCCTAATCTTCCTTGAATACCCTGGAGACCCTGAACAGTAGCAGCATCACCTTGAACACCTGTTCTACCCTGGTTTCCTGTTCTACCTTGAATACCCTGGAGACCTTGAAGACCTATACCTGCATATTGTCCGTCAACACCCTGAGCACCTTGAGCACCAGTTACTTGGAAGTTGAAATGATATTCATCATAGTTAGTGAATGAGAAACTTCCTGTTCCAGTTATGTTATGTGTTGATATATGAGAAACACTAAATCTCCAAACAGAAGATCCACTACTAGCAGTACCTGCACTTAATGTAATTGCAGTAACTTCATATACCATGTACTGAGACCAGTCAAACTTGTTGACGGTCATATACATTTTACTGCCACCATTTATTTGTGACCGCAAATCATCTAAGTAATCGGTGACATTAGTAGTTCCACCAAAATACCACCAGGCATTACCAGAGAAATCATAGTAACTAGCATTATTCGTTCCATCAGATTTAAATCTTTTCCAACTACTGCTGTTGGTAGTAATGTTATTAGCACTTCTCTCCCAAATTATGTTATTTGTTCCGGAGAATCCAATAACACCTTGAGTACCTTGAATACCCTGGACACTAGCAGCATCACCTTGGATTCCTAAAATACCCTGGTTTCCTAATTGTCCTTGAATACCTTGAAGACCCTGAACCTCAGCAGCATCACCTTGGACGCCTAAAATACCCTGGTTTCCTTTTGTGCCTTGAATACCTTGGAGACCCTGAACAGATGCTGCGTCACCTTGAATACCTAAGTTTCCTTGGTTTCCTTTTATGCCTTGAGTACCTTGAAGACCTTGGACAGATGATGCATCACCTTGAATACCTGTTCTACCCTGGTTTCCTGTTCTACCTTGAGTGCCCTGAAGACCTTGAACGGTAGAAGCATCACCCTGAATACCAAAAACACCTTGGTTTCCTTTTATACCTTGAATACCCTGGACACTAGCAGCATCACCTTGAAGACCTCTATCACCAGTTCTATAGAATTGTAAGAAACAAATATCACCATTACTAAATGAATAATTTGTATCAACAGAAGTAACGGCTAGTTCAAAATAACCAGTATGTTCTGTTACAGAAGTAATATTCCAAATATGAAGTTCATATGAATCCCAAGTTTGATCATCATCACTACCATAAATTACTAAATGACCCTTACTATTGGGGTCAGTGGAATCATCAAAAGTTCTCAACCAAGGTTGAAGATCAGCACCACCACCCGCTGCCCGATCGTCGATATAAATTCGAGTTGTTTGCCAAGTATATTGGGAATTATATCTAAATTTTCCATTGCCAGGATCAGCATTAGATGTGCTAGTACTAAATTCATATGGAATTCCTGCGTGTTGTCCTTCTGTTCCAGTAATACCTTGAATACCTTGAGTGCCCTGAACACCTTGAATACCTTGAGTGCCCTGAACACCTTGAACGCCTTGAACGCCTTGAGTACCTTGAACGCCCTGAATACCTTGAGTACCTTGATCTCCTATAGCATAGAATTGTAAAAATACACGATCACCATCACTAAAACCATAGTTTGTCTGTCTAATTGTAATATCTATTACTTTATAACCAAAGTAACTAGTAATATCAGTTACTGTAGCAATAATAAATTCATTCGTATCCCAAGTTTGGTCATCATCACTTCCATATATCCATAACGTCCCTTTATCACCAGGGTTAGTGGTGTCATCAAAAGTATTAACCCAAGCGGAGATTCCATTTCCATGGTAATCCTGGTTGCTGATGATAATTTGCGATGCCTGATACTGATTAGAGGTATTGAACCTCATCAGTCCATTACTCATATTACTAGTACTAGTTGAACTATCAAATTCAAGCTCAACTCCAGGATGTTTTCCTTCTGTTCCTAGAATACCCTGAACACCTTGAGTACCTTGGAGACCTTGTAGTCCTGCGTCATATGGGTGAATCCATTCCACCTCTCCATTTTGAGCAGCAACTAAAATTGAAGAAGCAGCTCCAACATTACCACTTCGGTCGTAAAATTTACTATTAGCTCGTATTGGTTGCTTTCCGATATGCATATCTGACATCGATGTCTACCTCAAGTTTGTTCGAGAACGCTTAATATGACATCCACGCTAAAATTAGCACTTGCTGAAATTTTCAATTTATCCCCAGTGTTTAAAATTATTTTTCCTGTTCCTGCTAAGGTAAAAGAACCACCATCATACAACTCAACATTTCTAATCATATAAACATCTGATCCAGATGCCTTATCAACCAAAACATTAGCCGTTACAGTACCACCTGTATTAAGTTTATTCGCTAAAGCAATACCAATAACGATCGTTGTAGTCCCACTTGGAACCGTATAAATCGTAGATGTAGACTGACCAATACTGGCAGTGGTATAACTTTTGAATGTGTTTGCCATTTCTTACCCTAGAGCGATTGCCAATGCTGTTGCATCACCAGAGGCTGTGTCAAGAACACTGACACCATTTACTTGGATTGCCGTACTGCTATTTATAGCACCTGTAACTGTGAGATCTGTCAGTGTTCCAACTGACGTTAATGAAGAATTAACAACACTCGATCCCAATGTTGTTGCTGACAAAACATTAACTCCATTAATCATATAAGTTTTTGTCGAAGCAATATTTACGTGTTCAGAGAATGTCCAAGCATCGGTAGAATTAACCCAATTAATTGTTTTATTTCCTTGACCAGATTCAAGTGTAATTCCACCACCATCTGCTGCTGCATCATTAGATGCACCAGATGCTAAAACAATATTTTTATCATCTACAGTTAAAGTAGTAGAATTAATTTCTGTAGTTGTTCCATCAACTTGAAGATCACCAGCAATAACAACTGTACCAGTATTATCACCAACACCGGCAGGATCAATTGTTAATGTCGCTGGACCAGATATGGTATTTGAGGAAATTCTAATCGCAGATCCTAAAGTACCTGTATTGAAATTCGGAGCAGTAACAGCAGCAAATGTTGGACTATCCGTAGTAGCAACACCTTGATCTGCATCCGAAAGATCGGTAATTGATGCTGCAGAAATTCTACCATCAACTCTTGTATTAGTATAATATAAATTTGTACTACCTTCAGATAATGCATCAGTAGTATGATTTGAAATATCAGAAACAGTTCCCGTTACATTACCAGTGACATTACCCGTCAGAGGACCACTGAATGCTGTTGCAGTTATTGCACTAGAAACATTGACATTATCAAGTTCTGTGAGTCCACTAACATCTAGAGTTCCATTAAAATCGACTGCTCCAGCAACTGTTAATGCTGATCCAACATTGACATTATCAAGTTCTGAAAGTCCATCAACATCTAAATCTCCAGAAACATCAACTGAAGAAACGTTTAATTTTCCAGTTATATTAGTTTCACTTGATCCTGCAGGATCAATTGTAATATCACCACTCGTCGATGAGAAAGTATTTGCTGCTAATTGTAAATTACCAATTGTTGCACTGGTTGGCGTAATAACAGATTGATTAGATCCACCATCAGTAACCGTTAATTCTCCAGTCGTTTCTAAGTTGTAAGTGGTTGCTGCAAAAGAAACATTACCAGTCTCTTGCTGAACAACAAATGCATCACCAACTCTAAAGTCTCCA
>TARA_A100001201_G_scaffold356_7_pt1 | contig 9759 bp, 7 predicted proteins | sample TARA_A100001201 | Tara Oceans TARA_A100001201 (sample SAMEA2619872) | marine metagenome | biome: marine biome (ENVO:00000447); feature: surface water layer (ENVO:00002042); material: "saline water (ENVO:00002010), including plankton (ENVO:xxxxxxxx)" | depth 5 m | reverse complement strand
AAAGAATTACTTGCAACACAAGACGCAAATATGGGTGGTGTGGGTGACTTTGGAAGTCCTATTGCTAAAATGCTTATTCAAATTGCGTTTCATAAAGATTCTAATAACAATGAAAAATTAAAAGCCATTAAAGAAATACTTGACAGAATAGAAGGATTGCCAGACCAGAATGTGAATGTGTCAGCAAGTCCGCCATCTTGGATCAATGATGATGAAGAAACAAGCGAAACCATATTATGATTTAAAAAAGTCAAACAAAAGAATTTGTGTTCTACAAGGCGGAACAAGAAGTGGAAAGACTTATTCTGTTTTATTAGCATTGATTGAGTTTGCTTATAAAAACAAAGGAAAAGGGCTTTATATAACAATAGCAAGAAAAACATTCCCAGCATTGAGAGGAACGGCAATGCGAGATTTCTTTGACATACTTAAAAAAGAAAACATCTATGATGAACGCAATCACAACAAATCAAGTGCATTATATCATCTCTACGGCAATATATTTGAATTTATAAGCATTGACCAGCCACAACGTGTGAGAGGTCGTAAACGTGAAATTCTGTTTTTGAATGAGTGCAATGAGTTTGATTTTGATAGCTATACTCAACTCGCTTTGAGAACCTCGTTTAAAATCATTATAGACTTCAATCCAAGTGACGAGTTTCATTGGCTCTATTCTCAAATAATAGACGCAGACAGAGATGACGTGGACTTTCATATATCAACATATAAAGACAATCCCTTTTTGCAAGAAGCAACAATAAAAGAAATAGAACGCTTGAAAGAAGTGGACGAAAATCTTTGGAATGTATTTGGCGAAGGTCAAAGAGGTGTGTCAACGGAAACAATCTTTCCTTCATTTAACATTGTTGACAACATTCCAGACAATGCAAAGCTTGTGTCTTTTGGATTAGACTTTGGATATAGTGCAGACCCAACAACAATTGTGGGTGTGTATAAGCACGACTTGGACTTGTATGTTGACGAGCTATTATATGAACGAGGACTTACAAATCAAGACATTGGAGAACGAATGAAAACAATGGGGCTTGAACGTGGGGCGGAATGTTTTGCCGATTCCAGTGAGCCGAAATCAATTGAAGAACTCTTTCGTATGAATACAGGTGTCAATATAAAACCAGCAAAGAAAGGTGCAGATTCTATTCGTATTGGGATTGATGTAATGAAACGACATAAGCTCAATATCACAAAAAGAAGTGTCAACACAATTAAAGAATTTAGAAACTATAAATGGATAAAAGACAAGAATGGTGACATCACAAACAAGCCGATTGACGCATTTAATCACAGTATTGACGCAGTGAGATATGTTTGTCTAAACAAATTAATGGTGTCTTATAGTGGAAAATACTATATTAGTTGAAACAAAAAACAAAAAAATATATTTATAAAAAATGAAGCAAATAAAATTAAGAGTTCCAGACAACTGGGCTGATATAACAATAAGGCAATATCAACAGTTTATGGACATAATGGAAAGCAACAAAAGAGAAAAGACAAAGACGCTTGAAATGGTTTCTTTGTTTTGTGATGTGGATAAGAAGGTCTTAAAAAATATGTCATTTGGTGACTTGCAAAAGGTCTCAAATATATTAATTCAAATGACTAAAGAAGACCCAAGCCAAATAAAAATGGTAAAAAACATTACGTTTAAAGACGAAAAGTTTGCCGTCATTCCTAATATGTCAGAAATGACAACGGGAGAGTTTATTGACTTGGAGACATATTGCGAAGATTCTACAAAGAATCTACACAAGATTATGTCAATACTATATAGAAAGCAAATTGGTGATGTCAATATGTTTGGACGATATGAGGTTGAAAGCTACGATCCAACGGAAGAAAAGAAAGAAGCAATGAAAGACTTGCCAATGAATTATGCTTTGGGGGTTCTTAACTTTTTTTTTTCTTTAGGAGAGACACTTTTGCACGATTTAAACAACTCTTTGAAGAAACAGACGTAAAACAAGACGAAGGCAAAGAAACAGAAAGGAGAGTGACAACAGACATAAGATACAAAGAAAAGTGGGGCTGGTATCCAATTATCTATGAAATAGCAAACGGAGATTTATTGAAGTTTGAAGAAGTGACAGAAATAAAAATATATAAAGCGTTAACGTTCTTGGCGTATAAACAAGACAAATTTATTTTAGAAAAAGAACAAAGTAATGGCACAAGATAATAACAATACATATATGAATATCACATATCGTCAAATGATAAACACGTTTGAGGATATTGCGACAAATCATCACGAAATACACTCGTTCAATTCTGGTAGTTTGAATGACGTAGATATTGAAAAAATGAACTTGTCACAATTCCCATTGATGTATGTTGAGCCAGAACCAGTCAGTGTAGACGCACAAACGTTGACATATTCATTTACTGTAATAATAGCAGACCAAATTCAAGAGGATATGACTGGACTAAATGACGCTTATTCTGAAACGTTGTTAATTCTTAAAGACGTGATTGCTAATTTTAGACAAGCAACACAGACAAGCTCTTGGGCTGACCAACGCACTGACCTTGAAATGCCGATTCAATTATCGCCATTCACAAGCCGTTTTTCTAATATGCTAACGGGCTGGGCTGGGACTTTTAATATCGTTTGCCAGAATCAAAATAACCTTTGTAATGTTCCACAAACTAATAACACATAATGGCTGACTATACAAACTTTCGTTTAGCTCTTGCGTCATTTGGAAAGAAACAAGTCAAAGACGCTAAAAAAAGATTGAAAAGAAATAAGAAAGGTGACGGCTCTTTGTATAATTCAATAGATTATGAAGTGCGTGGAAACTTCACTTTAAGACCAAGTGTGATGTTTAAAATGAACGGATATGGTGCTTTTGTTGATACTGGTGTCAAAGGAACTGGAAAAAGGTTTAAAAACAAAAGACCTTTAAGAAGCAAAAAACCATTAAAAGGACAAGACGGACAATGGGCAAACACTATCTTTGGACTTAATCAGTCACCAAAATTTAGTGGAAAATTTAAAATGATAAACACAAAAGCACTTGACAAATGGGTGATTAAAAAAGGAATAAAAGGAACGAGAGACGCAAAGGGGCGTTTTATTACACGAAGTTCAATGAAAATAGCAATCGCAACGTCAATATATAAAGAAGGTTTAAAAGGGACGGGCTTCTTTTCTAAACCATTATTATTAAATATAATTGATATGCAAGAAGAAGTGGAAAAAGCACTCGTAAAAGATTTAGAAAACTTATTTGATTTTGATAATTACTTTGTATAAAAAAATAAACTATGGCATTTGAAATAATACAACAACCAATTGATGACAACACTTCGGCTTCTGGCACAGATAGAGTTCCCGTTCTAACTAATTACACACCAGCTTGTGGATATATGATTTACAGAAGTGACGACATTTCGTCTTATTTTTATTACAAAATAGTGATGGAAGTTAGAGACACAGACGCAAGTGGAACGCTTCTTGCTAAGATCAAACAAAGACGCAATGGCTATGCACCAGACGTTTCAAGTAACTATGCAAGAGCATTTTTTGATTTAAACGAAATTGTAAACTCTCAACTTGTTCCAACAACGTATGACCAGAACGACACAGTTGCACCATTTAGAACAATTCACAAATTAGGTGCAAACACACCCGCAAAACCATTCAGCAAAAGCGGTGACGCTATACAAGGCAAAGGGCAAATGTTATTAGTATTTATAAAAGCATACGAGAACTATTCCACTTCGGCAAGTGCTATTCCAACAGACCAAACGGGAGACGCGGTAACAAACGATTTGTGGTGGGCAAAAGCGTCTTTGCCAATAACAACAGAACGTGACGCAATCACGGGTGGTGCTTTAGAATACATTCAAGGAGACGCATTCGCTTTATATAGAGCAAGATTAGTTGACAATTTCTTTTTAAGTGATGTGAAACCAATGGTGGCTCAAAATTATCATGGTGTTAATTTTGGAACTACAAACGAAATAATTGTTAATTTTTTAGATAGCAACGATTATCACACGTTAGCTTTTATGAATTACAATACTGGATTCTTTTCAAATGTTAAATTTATAGAAATTGTATATTATGACGCAGACGCTTCATTGATAGGTTCAAAACAATACTTTGAAAATGTTTCTGCAAATGGTGGCGAAATACCTACGGGTGCAAAGACTAAATTTAATGCTTTGATATATTTTGGTTGTGGTGTTAAACAATTAGAAACTCAAAGTCTTAACACCTCAGCAAGACCGTCAAATTTTAGTGGTTGGAAGTTTTACACAATACGAGGTGCAAACACTTCAACGCCTTCTTCTGATTCTGACTATGAAACGAGAGAGTATTATTTCGCAAAAAAATCAAGTGCAAATTGTAAAGGTTTTAAATCCAGAAGACTTGCTTGGTTTAATTCAAAAGGCGGATATGATTATTTCAATTTTACTATGAAGTCAAGACAATCTCTTGACATAACTCGTGACAATTACGAGACTATTTTAGGGCGTTTTGGTGGCGATTTCTATTCATACAATAATACTGGACGAGGAAAGATAACAAGAAAGACGGGTGCTATATTAAAAGAAACATTGCAAACGGACTTTATAAGAGAGGAAGAAGCACAACTTCTTGAAAGCTTGTTTACATCAATACGAGTTGATATTGTTGAAAATGACGACACAGACTTCACAGAATCGGTGATTATAACAGACACGAGCTTTGTAAAAAAGACAGAAGCAAACGAAAGGTTAATTCAATACACTGTTAACATAGAATATGCAAATCCAAGAAACACAAACAATTAATGAAAGTTAGACTAATAGCATATAGAAAAGCAACTGATTCTGCAACAACTGAATCAACCTATGAACTTGAATTGATGAGCAACCCAACAATTCCTTTAAACTTTAGGTTTGCAGACATTAAAAATCCAGAAAAACGAAAAGCGAGTTATTCTCAAACTTTTAAACTTCCATTTACAACGGCAAACAATGAGTTTTTTCAAAATTGGTTTAATCTTAATTTAGAGACTTTAGTTTATAGTTCTGGAAAAAAGTTTTCAGCGTCTTTGTATTATGGCACAATTCCTCAATTTGAGGGCTATATTCAATTGAAATCGGTATATCAAAAAGCCGAACTTTACGAAGTTGTTTTAATGTCAAACACGGCTGATTTGTTTAGCACTATTGGAGAACAAAAATTGCAAGACGTTTTCAAAGAGAGTAACGGAAGCTATACAAGAGAGTTTAATCACACTTTTGACGCAACAAACATATTGCGTTCTTGGACTGGAACAAGTTCAGATTTTCAAAACATTTTAGGAACTGCATTGAGAGACACAGACGCAAACGTTCAAAAAGTGATGTATAATTGGTCAGCAACAACAGACTCTTTTTATTGGCAAGAAAACTTGAATCAATACATGAATATGTCAGACGTGACGGGAGATGACGCATTTGACAAGATGACACCAATAACACAATTGAGACCAGCTATACAAATAAGAACTTTAATAAAGTTAATTATTGCAAAGGCTGGTTTTACTTACACTTCTGATTTTATTGATTGCACTGGGGACTATGCTTCTGACAATTACTTTGGAAAGTTGTTTATGACTTTAGGAAACAAACTTGGTGAACCTATTTTGCCTTCGTCAAACACTGGCTCTTCTGCACCTGCGGGTGGCTTTCAAGCATACAACACAACGTCAGAAGGTTGGGGAACAATAACAACACCGCAAAATGGTTCTTGTATAACACCATCAAGACAACTTTTTAGAGCTGGAAACGAAGAACTAAACGCAGACCCACAAAGTGCGTGGAATACAAGCAAACATTATTTTACAAAAGTTTCAAGTTCTATGAATCAAGTGACTGTGTTTCACCGAGTTGCAAGAAGAAATGTGACCACTTGTGTTTCGGGTGAGTCTATTGGTATTTCATATCATTTGCAAGAGTGGAACGTTGCAGACGATGAGTTGACTGGAAACATAATACCAAGAAGCACAATTTTTATAAGTAACACACAAACAACAACGTCAAGCTCATACGCCTTTACATACGTCACTCATGCAATAGACACAAGCGATTTGCAAGAGGGAAAATCTTATAGAATCTATTTACAAGTTGCACCAATTAAAAAAAGAAATACGGGTGCAAGTTATCCATCTGGGCAATTTATTTTGGCAAATTCTAATTGGGCAAGTTCTTTAAATCCACTTGGAATCACGTTCAAGTCTTACATTGAGTCATCTTGGGCAAGTTATAGTTTAGACCAATATGGTGCAGAAATAGACATTCCCGCTTGTATGGACGACACAATCACACAAAAAGCGTTTTTACAAGATATTATTCAACGATTTAATCTTGTTATCTTAGCCGATCCAAACGACCCGTCTAACATAATTATTGAGCCATATACGCACTTTATTAGTTCGGGTGCAACAAAGGATTGGACTGACAAATTAGATGTGTCTAAAGAAAGAGTTATAAAAGACACAACATCACTTCAAAAAAAGACAATAAATTTAAGTGACCTTGAAGACGTTGACTTTTCAAACAAGACTATAAAAGAAGAACTTCCAAGAGCCAATGTATATGGAAAGTTTTTTAGTCAAAGAACAAGTAATGATTTTGCAACTGGAGAACTCAAAAACAACGCTATATTTTCACCTTATATAAATTGTAGTTTACCTTCACAACCAGACCAGACAAACACTGCAATGTTAAACATTCCAACGCACAACGAATTCAGTTACACACAAACAGAAAATGGATTTGAAGTAGTTTTAGAACCTACAAAACCCAAGTTGTTTTATTATTGCGGAACCCCCTCACCCGTTAAACTATACCCCGAAGATTCTGACACAACCTACTATTTGCACCAAATAAATTTAGGAAGTGGACTTATAACGCCACACGCTTTCACAAAATACCCAGTTTGCTCACCTTATGACATTGAGCCAGACGCAGACGGATTATACCAAATGACAACGGCAAACAAATCATTATATTGGAATTTTGCACCGCCAAGACCCGCAACAAGTTGGGTGATTAATTGGTATGATTCGTCACCACAATGGGAAGGAAACGCATTGTATTTGCTTTATTGGAAAAATTATTTAAATGAGATATATAGTAGTGAAGCAAGAATAATGGAATGTTATTTAAATCTTGACGAATTTGACATATTTGATTTTAAATTTAATGACCAAATTTTTATAAAAGAAACATACTGGCGTATTTTAGAAATAAACAACTATCAAGTTGGGGCAAAAACATCAACAAAAGTAACGTTGATAAAAGTCCTTGACTCATTGTCACAAACTGAGGGTTGCAACTATGTAGCGGTCGGAACGGGGTTTTCTGGAACTTATGTCACTTGGTGTCCAGACAATGACCCAAGTTGCACACCAAACGTCACAACAACTTTCGCTGGGTTCTATGCTGAACCAGAATGTTGCGAAGCAATTGGCGGTCAAGTTGATTATTCTGGAACAAGTTTTTCAAGTCAAGGTTTATACCGTTGTTTCCCTTCTGGAACAAGTTTGCCATTAAAATTGCAATCGTCTTCATTTCCTTATTCAATTAATGGAACACCAAATTTAAAAGGTATTCTAACACAAAAACAACAAAACAAATTATCGCCATTTGTTAGAGGGGCGGACACTGGGAAATATAGCAACAACATTGTTCCAAATTATGCTGACGATTTAGTTATTAAATTTGATTCTAAAAACTACACAAACGCACCAACACAAGGTGAATCGCACAGAATGGTGATGACGGGTTTTACAGACGGAACAACTGCTGGTTATGCTTATGCACGTGGAGATGTTTCAAGCGAAGAAATAAAACCACCAGCAAACAGCTTAACTCTTGTAGAGGTTTCTGGAACTTCAATTGTGGTCGGTTCAACAGACGCAACTTATCAAGTTGGAAACACGGAGACTTATAAATACACAACATCTTTTATAAATAACGGAGAAACTATTGGTCAAATTGGAACGGCTGGGGGTGTGTTTTTGTATGGAATAGAACAAACGGGACGAACATCAACGGTCAATATATCAATAGGAACTGACGGACAAATTTTGTTTAAATTAATTAGTAGTCGTGCAAACACAAAAAAATCGTGGGTTTTGAATATAGATGTGACAATTCAATTAGTTGGTCAATTAGCGTTGCCACTGGATTCTGTTGAAGCATTATATCAAGATTATACAGAAATACAATTGCAAAATCATCAGAATTTATTATGGAATTAAAAGGACATATACAATTATCATCAACACTTATGTTAACCCAACTAAAACTTATAAACACAATAGAGGTTTATGGAGACGAACAATATCATTTTTTATATGGAATGAATGAAAAGCACACAAGTTTCAAACGAATGTTTAAAGAAATAAAAAGAATACTATGGCTCAAGACGTAAACGTAAACGTAAATTTTAACACTAAAAAAGCCGAGAGTAATGTCAAGCAATTAACCGCAGAAGAAAAGAAGTTAGTTGCTGAAACAAAGAAACTCGCACAAGCTCAAAAAGAGCAAGAGAAACAACAACAAGACCTTATAAATAATATGGGTGTTTTTGGAATGACTATTGGTGGCTTAAAATCTAATATAAAGGGACTTAAAGTTGCAACGGGTTTATTCTTTAAAACATTGACACGAGGATTGCTTTCAACGGGAATAGGTGCTTTATTGTTGGCGTTTGGCTCTTTAGTTACATTCTTAACACAATCACAAGACGGTGCGGAAAAACTTGAAATTGCTTTTGCAAAGTTTAGTGCTGGTGTTAAAGTTATTGTTGACAGAATTACAAGCTTTGGAAGGGGGTTGACAAAATTATTCAGACGTGGTGGATTTAAAGAGGGCATTGACGATATGAAAAACTCATTTAAAGGAATAGGTGAAGAAATAAAGAATGATGTTGAATTGACAGACGAACTCACAAAAAGAGCTATTGATTTAAGAAAAGCAAGGAGAGAGTTGAACAAAGAAACCGCCAACCAAAGAGCCGAAGTTGAAAGATTGAAATTGATTGCAGAAGACCAATCAAAAGCAACAGACGAAAGGTTGGTGGCGGCTCAAAAGGCGTTTAATATAGAGCAAAACATATTAGACAAAAGAGTTGCAAACGCACAAGAAGAAGTGAGACTTCAAAAAGAACAAATGGCACTTGGTGAAAATTTAGAAAAAGACCAAGAGAGATTGACGGAACTTGAAATTCAACTTGCAAACGTGAAGCAAGAATCTTTGACTAAACAAATAGAACTTAATAACAAAGTAAACGCCATCAAAAAAGAAGGTGAAGCACAAGCAAAAGCCGAAGCCGACAAAGAACAAATGTTGCAAGACAAAAAACTTGCAGACTTGGAAGTTTTAAGATTAGCACAATTAAGTGCAGATGAACTTGAGGTTGAAAGGGTTAGACTAAAATATCAAAAATTAATTGACCTTGCTAACAAATATGGATTAGACACAACCGAACTAACAAAGAAAATGAACGAAGAAATTGCGGGGCTTGACGAGGAAAACACAGAACAAAGAATTAAGTTCGCAGACTTGGAAGCACAACAAAAAGTTGCGGTCATTGGTGGTGCAATGGGTGATTTGGCAAAGATATTTGGTGAAGAAAGCAAAGCGGGAAAAGCAATGGCAATAGGTCAAGCATTGATTGACACATACGCTGGTGTTAATAAGGCACTTGCTCAAGGTGGAATCTTTGGTGCTATTGCTGGGGCTGGT
>TARA_A100001201_G_scaffold33455_1_pt1 | contig 9765 bp, 11 predicted proteins | sample TARA_A100001201 | Tara Oceans TARA_A100001201 (sample SAMEA2619872) | marine metagenome | biome: marine biome (ENVO:00000447); feature: surface water layer (ENVO:00002042); material: "saline water (ENVO:00002010), including plankton (ENVO:xxxxxxxx)" | depth 5 m | reverse complement strand
TAAATCGTATGTGTAAATTGGTATGTTGTTGTCGGCTACCTCTGAGATTAAATCATCTATATAATCTCTTCCAAATTGGTCATTTATTCCGTATCCTGCTTCTTTTAATCTGTCTTGAAAGTCTTCTATTGCTCCCTCTATTAAGTCCTCTGTATAATACGTTTTTTTCTCTTCCATTTTTTTTCTCCGTTTGTTTCTGTTGTGCCGTTGTCGGCTGTTGAAATATAACAAAAATAAATAATATGAAACAATAATAAAAGTTATAAAATATATTGGAACTTATTGTAAATTATAGCGTGTAAGATGTGTAAATAAAAAAATAATGGAGGTTTAAAGATGTTTAAAAAAAGTATAGATGAAGCATACATTGAAGTTGAGTTAGGGGTTGCGCCACGTTCGCACCTGTGCGCAAATGCTGAAGATGATATATTAATGGACGGCATTGATTGCGATGTTAACGACGTTTACGAGTTAATATATTGTTATAAATACTGCGTAGACGATGATGACTTAATACAATTACTAGATAATAAAGAGAAGTCAATGCTTTACCCTTTAGACTGTTTCAAAGAGTTGAGTTTTAATGATTATAAAACATACGAGGCGGAACAAATTGAAGAGGAAAAAATGCAGGAACTTAGAAAAATATATTATGAATCAAAAGAGCAAGGGGGAAATAATGAATAATAAAAAATATAATAAAAAAGACGAAATCGCACGAATCAAAGAAGCCAAAAAAAACGGGGAAATATACATTAGCCCGCTTATATTTGGCGATAATGCTGTATTTATTCAGGGCATTTTAAACGGTGCAAAGCAAATAAAAAAAGATATTAACTTAAATAATGAAGGGGGTAAAAAATAATGCTTACAAGAAAACACTTTGTAATGTTTGCAAAAGTAATAAAAGATAATACTATTATTAATAGTTCTGATATGTTACCACACAACAAAATAAATAAAATAACATTGATTAGTGACTTAATGAATATCTTCAGCAAGGACAATCCGCAATTTAATGGTAATAAATTTATTGATGCGTGTGCGGTTGATGAAGATGTTTATTTTTTAGATAAATAAATAATAATAAAATAAAATAGGGAGTATAAGCGGGGGCGTATTAGCCCCCGTTTTTATTTCCTTCAAAATTTTGCAAAGTTATGTTTTGATTATAATGTTTTTCAATCATAACCAAATTTTCAACGTAATCGACGAGCCTAACGTAAACTTGGCGGGGGGTACGGTCGTGAAAAAACACTGACACACATTCTAATGCTATTTTTCAAAATTACCCCTTACCTTTTCCTTTTCTTTTTATTATTAATTTTTCTTTTACTCTAGAGATTATCTCTATTATATATTCTCTATAGAGATATAAATATAATCAAATAATTAAATTATGCAAGTATTTTTAATTATTGTAAAAGTTTTGTATATTTTGATATGGATTTCAAAAACATAAAAGGCAAACCTAATTATTTATTTGATAATTTAGAAGAATATCAAGCATTTGGTTTTACAGATGCAGTTCTTGATGATTGGCGGGATGGTAATGAGGGTGACTGGGTGTACACTGATGATAGATATATTTGTCAAATACTCAAAAAAAGTGCGGTAAGCCATCCTGGCTACAAAACACCACGAACAATGATTCGCACGGTGTGCGGTTCTTTCATATCAGAACAAAAAAGCCACAAAATTATTGGAGAGGACGGTATTGCAGAAAACATTTACACATTTTCAGGCAACTATAAAGCCACATATTCACGTGCAAAAGATAGAAAACTAAAGAATCGTGAGTTTTTGTTTGCAAGATACGTTGCATCAGGGGATGACGCAATCTCTGCATACAGAAAAGCCTACCCAAAAGCTGTCAATAAAAACTATATAACAAAGAAATCAAACATTTTACTACAAAAAGAGGAGATTAGAACAATGGTTAAAGAAGAAATTAAGAAAATATTGCAAGAAGAGGGTGTAACGCCTGAATGGATTATAGGAAAGTACAGAGATATTGCAGATTTGTCCGATAGAGACACAGATAAGCTGCGTTCTTTAGAATCTTTGTCTAAAATTGCAGGATTATTTGACACAGACACAAAACAAGAGCAGTTAACAGTGTTTCAAGGATTTACCCCACAACAATTGGAGGCTTTACAAAGTGGCAAAGAAACGAATGTCATTGCTCACGCAGATGAAAAAGACAAATAAGGACTTATGTCCAGTATGTGACGAAGATTTGTATTTTGACAACGACACGACGCAAAGAGTTGGGCTATTGGCTGACGATAATTACACGATTGAGGGCTGGATGTGTCCACATTGTAATTCAAGATTTGATTTAGAGAATAATTTGATGTATATTAACCCCCGTGATATCAAGATAGGAAGAGCATGAAAAGAAAAAAAATTAAAAAAACAGCCTTGGGTACAGTTTCTGTAAGTATAGCGCATATCCCCTCTATATCTTCATATACCAATCTCCCTTACGTATCTAAGGCTGTATATTTAGGAGAAGTTTTAAAAAATGTTTAAAACAAAATTTGAAAATTCAATGCTTGAAAAATTATCTAAAAGACAATTAGAAACATTAAGTGCTGTACAAACAGCAAATCAATTATTTGAACAGTTAGGATTAAGTAATGTAAGTGATTTTATGACAAATGTGGCTATGCAAGAATCAAGATTAGGAAAAGATGTTTCAAATGTATCATATAGTCCATTTCAAATTGACCCAATAAGATATCAAGATTTACAAGAAAAAGCTAGTGCAGGTGAACAAATGACAATTAATAGAGCTAATTTAGCTAATAAATTATTAGAATTAGACCCAAAATATAATGAAGGTATAGATATATTAAATTTATCAAATGATGAAAGAAGAGACCCTTTAATTGGTGCTTTATTAACAAGAATGGCTTTAGCAACAATTCCAGAAAAAATACCTTCAGATTTGTCAGGACAAGCTAAATATTGGAAAGACCATTGGAACTCTTCTGAAGGCAAAGGCAAACCTGAGCATTTTATAAACCAGGTTCAATTTTATAATAAAATTTTAAATACAAAAACTTATGATGATACACCATTACAATAATGAAAGAGAGATGAGCAATGGATAAGTGGGCATCGGCGATTCCTATAAGAGACGCAAGAGATAGAGCAAAGTTTGCTAAAGGTGGCAAAGCAGAATCACAGCGTTCATTAGACCAATGGACAGGTGAAGAATGGGATAATGTATCTGGTAAGAAAGGTGATAGATATTTACCTAAAAAAGTAAGAGAAGGTATGACACCAGGACAAAAAGCTGCTGAAAACAGAAAAAAACGACAAGCCACTAAATCAGGTAAACAAGTAGCAAAATATTCAGATTCATTAAAAAAATCAATGAGAAGTAAGGGTGTGTACAAAGAAGGTGGCAAAACACCAGCATGGCAACGCAAAGAAGGTAAAGACCCAAAAGGCGGTTTAAATCGTAAAGGCGTTGAATCATATAGGCGAGCAAACCCAGGCTCTAAACTTCAAACAGCTGTAACAACAAAACCATCAAAACTTAAGAAAGGTAGCAAAGCTGCAAAACGTAGAAAATCGTTTTGTGCTAGAATGAAAGGTATGCGTAAACGTCAAAAGCCTAGTAACAATACAGGTAAGGACAGACTATCGCTTTCATTAAAAAAATGGAATTGTTAAATGGCTAATTTAAACCTCAATGGTGATGTATCTCAAAATGAAAAGATTCTTGAGATGGCATTCAAAGACCTTATAGTATTCGGCAAACTATTCTCTCCACAAGACTTTTTAGCTTCGGCAACACCACAATTTCATGAACAAGTAGGCAGACTGCTCCTTAACAGGGATATACAACAATTGGCTCTTGTTATGCCTCGTGACCACGCAAAGTCAACCTTAGCAGCATGCGCTGTCTTGCACAGGTTTTTATTTGCGCAAAAAGATAGCCCAGAATTTATCGCTTGGGTTGGCGAGGCACAAGACCAGGCTATTGACAACCTCAACTGGATAGCCACTCATATATACGAAAATCCTGCAATCCATTACTATTTCGGCGATTTACAAGGAGATAAGTGGACAAAGACCGAAATTGTATTGCGAAATAATTGTAGAATGATTGCAAAGGGTGCATCGCAAAGATTGCGTGGTAAAAAGCAATTATCTACAAGATATACAGGAATTATACTTGATGACTTTGAATCAGAGTTAAATACTAAAACACCAGAGTCTAGATTGCAAATAAAGAACTGGGTGACTGCTGCAGTATACCCTGCAATAGATTTTGATAAAGGTGGATTTTTATGGTGTAATGGCACAATAGTGCATTATGATTCATTTTTGAATGGACTTGTTAAAAACTACAATGCAGCAATGAAAACAGGTGAAGAGTATTCATGGACTGTAGAAACACACAAAGCAATTAAAGATGATGGTACACCGCTATGGCCTTCACGTTGGCCACTTAAAAAAATTAATGAACGTAAACAATTTTATATAGATTCTGGTACTCCTGCTAAATTTTATCAAGAATACATGAATCAAGCAAAATCTCCAGAAGACCAGGTATTTGGAGAGGATGATATTACATCAAGCTTTTATCAAGGTAATATTAAATTTGATGAAAGTGCTAACTCTTGGTATTTAAAATTTGAAGATGGAAGGATGGAGTATGTCAATATATACATGGGTGTTGACCCAGCTTCGACACTTGGGTCTAGGAATGATTATAGTGTTATTATGGTTGTTGGTGTTACTGCAGAATACGATTATTATGTTATTGAATATTGGAGAAAAAGAGTATTGCCAATGGAGTGTGCCGACCAGATATTTAAGATTGCAGAACGATATGAGCCAATTAAAAGAATAAACATTGAAACTATATCATATCAAGAGATGTTGCGTGATTATGTGCAGAAACGAAGCAAAAGAGAAGGAAAGTTTTTACCTGGCATTGAAATGGGTATTAAAGGCTATGGTCAACAAAAAAAGAAAGATAGATTGTTTGAAGGACTTCAACCTATGTTTAAAGCAGGCGCAGTACATTTAAAAAAAGATATGCATGAATTTATAGGAGAGTTATTAGATTTTCCAAAAGGTAGCCATGATGATACAATTGATGCATTTTGGTTGTCAACTCAATATGCAAAAGGTAATAAAAAAGCAGGTAAAAAGAAAACAATTAGTCAAAAAACAGGAAAAACAAGAAAAAGATATAATTGGATAACTGGTTCACGTATTTGATTATATATAATTTATTCTTATATTACACACTATGATAAAAGCGGACAAAAAGGCAATACAGATAAGAGAATTATGGAAACGATGGAGTAATGCTCGTAAAGATTGGGAAGACCATGCAAGAGAAGATATAGACTTTTATTTAGGCAATCATTTTAGTGAAGCAGAATCTTCAGAGCTTGAATCAAGAAATCAATCCAGTTTACCGCTTGATAGACTTTATTCTGCTATAGAACAGTTTAAAGCTATAATAACATCTAAACCACCTAAATTTACAGCAATGCCACGTGAAGATTCTGATAGTGATTTAGCTAATGTATGGAAAACTATATTAGAATATATATGGAATATATCTGATGGTAATGAAACATTTAAACAAGCTATACATGATTATGCTGTAACAGGTCTTGGATATTTTTATGCATATGTAGATAGAGAGGCTGATTATGGTAGAGGAGAAGTAAAGTTTACATATGTTGACCCTTTTAGAGTTTGCGTAGACCCAAACGCAAGAAGTAGATATTTTGATGATTCTACAGGTATGATGCTATCAACAATATTTACAAAGTATCAATTATTAGATTTATATCCACAATTAGCAGAAGTAAATGAAGAAAATGGAAAAATGTTAATAGATGAAATTGAAGGATATTATGAAGATGAAACATTTCCTGATGCACAAAATACTAGAACAAAAGGTTCATTTACCCCTGATGTAACTAAAGATTATGATTATGGTGAAGGTAGTGAAAAGTATCAGCTTATTGAAAGTTTTAGTAAAACAAAAGTGCCTTACTATAGAATTATGGATATGCAATCACAACAAGAACGTATTCTTGACACAAAGAATATGGAAATGTTTTTGCAAAACAAAGAAATTGCAGATGCAGTACAAAAAGGACAAATAGATATTGTTGAAGTATTGCAAACAAGAATTAAACTTACATCTACTTTAGGTCAAACGATATTATACGAAAGAATATTAAATACAGATAAATATCCAATAGTACCTGTTCCAAACATTTGGACTAATACACCATATCCAATGAGTGATGTAAGAAAAAATAAAGATTTTCAAAGATTTTTAAATAAAACAATGTCATTAATAACATCGCATGCACAAGCATCATCAGGGTTAAAGTTACTTATACCACAAGGAAGTGTTGACGATATAGAAGAATTAGAACGTGATTGGGCAAATCCAAATGCAACAATAGAATATGACCCATCATTTGGGGAACCACACTTTCCATCACCACAACCCTTATCTAATTCTATAATGCAACTACCTGGATTGGTTGAAAAATATATAGATTTAAATATGGGTATATTTGAAATGCAACAAGGTAATGCAGAAGCTGCGCCTAGAACTTCATCTGCAACTATGATGATGGAAGATTTTGGACAAAGAAGAAGCAAGTCAAAGCTTAGAGATATTGAAGGTAGTTTAAGAAGGCTAGGTCAAGTTATATACAATCTAGCAAAAGAACATTATACATTTAAAAAAGTATTTAGAATAGCACAACCAAATAATGACATGTCAGAGTACATGGTTAATTTTTATAATGATAAATCACAAGCAATCGGAGAAATGATGAATGATTTATCTGTTGGTCAATATGATATAAATATAATAGGTAACTCAACTATGCCATCAAATAAATGGGGCGAATGGTCAATATACATGGAAGCATATCAAGCTGGCCTTATAGATAGAACAGAAGCACTAATGAAAACAGAAATATTTGATAAAGAAGGTGTATTAAAAAGGATTGATATTGTACAGCAATTACAAGCACAACTACAAGGTGCGCAAGAACAAATTAAAAAATTAGCTGGTGACCTACAAACTGCAGACAGAGAATCTATAGCAGCAAGACAAAGAACAGAAGTAGAGAAATTTAAAGGTAGGTTAAAACAAGTAGAATTGGATGACAAATCTGCAAGGAAAATGCAGGTTGATAAACTAACAAACGCAGTCAAACTCGAAGTTGAGAAATCACGTTTACGTGGTCAATCTCGTGAGAAACAAGAGAAATTGCAAGCCAAAGGAGGCAAATAATGGATAACGCATTTGAAAATGAAAATCTTGGTAATCAAGGTCAAGTCAACGATAATGTAGGGCAAGATGAAAGTAAAACACAGAATACAGAAACTTCAAACGATTGGGAATCTCAAGCTAAGTATTTTCAATCAGAAAAAGATAAACTGCATTCTGAAAATCAAAAACTAAAACAATACGAAAAAGTTGGAAAATTGTTGGAATCACGACCAGATATTGTACAAACTATATCAGGAATGGTCCAAGGTGGTCAACCAGCACAACCTGAACGCATTGCTTTAGATAAAGATGAGTTCGACCCATGGGAAGCCTATAATGACCCAACATCTAAATCGTATAAGTTCAGACAACAGGAGTTACAAGACTCTATAAATAATGCAGTGCAAACACAAGTAGCTGGAGTTCAAAAAGAAGTAGGCATGACTAAACTTCAAAATGAACTTGCTGCAAAAGGATTAACACCTGAAGAAATTACTTCGTTTGTTGATTTTGCTAGCAAAAACCCAGCAGAGTATGGTGTTGATGGTGCAATTAATATGTGGAGAGCGGTAACTCAACAACCAGTAAAAGATGAAAATGGCAACCCACTTGATGTAGTTCGTCAAAATCAAGCAGTTCCTCAACAGGCAGGTATATTGTCTGGTGAGCAACCTGTGAGAAAAAGTGACGATGATGCAGTATGGGAAGGCATTTTAAAAGCTGGAAGTCGAACTAACGTATTGTAATTAAATTAATTATAAACTAAGGAGAATAAAATGTCAGAGAAATATAACTCTGGACAAGTAAAGTTTGGAACTCCTGGTTCCCAGACAGCTTTATCTTTAAGTAATGCGTCAAGAAGACTGTATGACTTTAGTGATAGGGTTGCTGATTTAGCCCCAGAAGAGTCTCCATTTTTTGTTTATTTGTCAAAAGTAGCAAAAGTTCCAACATCGGATAGTCAGTTCCGATTTTTGGAAGATAGAACAAAGATTCACATGACTGATAGAAGTTTTGACCTTAAAGGTGCTGTTGGTAGTTTAGCAGCTGAAGGCGGAACAGATACGCTTATATTTGATATAAATAACGCAGATGGTGTTGATTGGTTAATTCCAGGTATGGTTGTTGCAGTTGGTGCAGAAGATGCCTCAAATAACAATCCTGAAACAGCTATTGTAAGAATTGAAAGTGTTGATAATACTTCAAGCGCAACTCAAACAAGTTGTGTTGTAAAAGTTATATCACATCCAGAAGGTTCTTCAACATTAGCAGTTCAAGATAATGCAAAATGTACAGTTATTGGTACTTCATTTGAGCAAGGCTCAGGTGCGCCAGATGTATTTTCACAAGAGCTTGACCATGATTTTGGTTATACTCAAATATTCAAAACTGCTTGTGAAATGACTAATACTGCAAGAGCAACTATCTACAGAGGTTATGCGGATGAGTTCCAAAGAATTTGGAATCTTAAATTAAGAGAGCATAAAGTAGATATTGAAAGAGCGATGTTATTTGGACAAAAAGGTTCACAAGGTGGCATACAATACACGGATGGTATTGTTGGTAATGTTATAAAAAATGGTACAGCTAATGTAATAACTGATGGTGGTCAACTATCATATAATTCAGGTGTTCCGTTTTATAAATCAAATGAAGCTTCTCAATTAACTTATGATGATTTATTAAGTGATTTTGAAGTAATCTTTGACCCTGCAAGGGGTGGTGGAAGAGCTAAGTTAGCTTTAGCATCAAGACCAGTAATATCTCACTTTAACAAACTTGGTTCAACTGGATTTGTAAGTGGTTCTATGACAGATGGCGACCAAAGATATAACTTCCCAGCATCGCAGGGTGCTTTTGGTCATCTAGTAACTAAAGTTCAAACAATTCATGGTGATATATCTATGGTTGCTGAATCATTATTTAGAGGTTTTGCCTCTGGATTTTTAATGATGGTTGATTTAGACCATGTTGCTTACAGACCACTTGTAGGAAATGGAATAAATCGTGATACTTCAATAACAACAAATGTGCAACAAGCTGATGAAGATTTAAGAAAAGATATGATTCTAACAGAAGCAGGTCTTGAGGTAAGTCTTCCTGAAACTCATGCACTTATGAATTTGGAGGGCGTGTAAGATGAGAAGTGATGTATTAAATTCAAATAGTAGTAGCTACGGTAAAGTATATGACTGCAAAGATGTAGAACTTGTATCTGCCGCAAAAACACTAACTCTTGCAGATAGCGGAAAAGTGTTTATGTGCGAATCATCAGGCGGAGCTTATTCTATAACATTGCCTGCAGCAACAGAAAATAAAGCAGGTTGGAATTGTAAGTTTATTGTATGGGAAGAAACTCCTACAAACGATATTACAATTGCAGCAGGAAGTGCTATACTTAGTGGTGTAAATAAAGATGCTGGTGGTGATGCAGCTAATTCTACAGCAGGAACACAAGTTTCTAATATTATTCTTGATAC
>TARA_A100001201_G_scaffold8440_1_pt1 | contig 9785 bp, 13 predicted proteins | sample TARA_A100001201 | Tara Oceans TARA_A100001201 (sample SAMEA2619872) | marine metagenome | biome: marine biome (ENVO:00000447); feature: surface water layer (ENVO:00002042); material: "saline water (ENVO:00002010), including plankton (ENVO:xxxxxxxx)" | depth 5 m | reverse complement strand
GTTAATTGAATTCTTACACCTAATTTTGTTTCTGATTGTTTATTACTGACGTCAACTTTAATTTTAAATTTAGTATTATCAGTTCCAGCAGTCATTTCTGCTTCTTTTATTTTTGATTTACCTATAGCTTTAGAAACAGCTTTACGTCTGTTTTTGAGATATTTATCCGTTTTATCTACTTTACCATCGTTATTGATATCGTCATCTTCTTGTCCTACAGGATCTAGTTTTTCTTTTAAAGCCTTTTCAATTAATTTATTTAAAATATCTTTTGCCATATTATTTTATTTTTTAGCAAATTTTTCAACTCCAGCTATACCAAAACATCCTATAACGATCCAAGTAAATGCATTATAAATTGTTTCATTAATTACTAAATCTTTACCTGTGTATCCTGTTAGTAAGTCTAATAAAGCAAATAAACACATTATCATAAATGCTATAAAACCTACAATTGTTTTTTCATTCCAATCATTATTGTCTTTAAAAATTGACCACATAGCTACTATTTTTAATTTTATTCGTCGATACATATTAAAAAAAATTAGTAGGTGTATACTTTTTTCTTTCCTCCATCATATATGTAAGCATGCCCCTCATGAATTAATTTTTTGTTTACATTTATGGTATTACCTTCTTTATCTTGAATATAAATTTCAGCTAATACTCTTCCATATTTACCAACACCATGTGATTTAATTCTAAAAAAACCAGGTTTACTTGATATGGATTCTAATAATTCTTTAGTTCTAGCTTTAGCTGCTAGTCCTTTTTTCTTTTCTTCTAAATTTCTAGTTCTACATTCCCATGTATCTAAACCCATAAATCTAATTCGTTTTTTTACCCAAATATCAAAACCTACATCAATAAGAGCATCAACGGTATCTCCGTCTACTACTCTTTCTAATTTAGCTCTATATATGTATTTATCAAATGTTTTAATTTCTCCTGTACCTGAAAATATTTTTTGTCTTTCACTCATGATATTTATTTTTTAAGTAATCCTTTAAATTGTTTTTAGGATTAAAATTTAATTTTGTTTTAATTTTAGTATTTTCTGCTATAGAACAATTAGGTTCTATCCTTTTTTCACCATATTGTTTTTTACCCCCATACATATCTGCTATTTCATTTACTGTATATGCTTGACCAGTCCCAACATTAAATATATTATTTTGACCTGTGGGAGTTAAAGCAGCTAATATATTTGCTTGTGCTATATCTTTTGCATGTATAAAATCTCTTTTTTGATTACCATCATTAACAATATTAAGAGGTAAATTTTTAGAATGTTGTTCATCAAAGACAGATATAACACTTCTATAAGCCCCTACATTAGGCATTCTATCTCCATAAGCATTAAAATATCGTAAACATATAGTATTTAAATTATATAATTCACTATATATTTTACAGTATTGTTCTCCTATAATTTTACTTAAAGCATAAGGGCTTAAAGGATTTAAAGGATGTTTTTCATCTAAGGGAGTATATTGGGGTTCACCATAAATAGCACTTGAACTACTAAATATAAATTTTTTAACATTTGCTTTTTTAGAAGCTTCTAACATATTCAAAGTTCCTGTTACATTAGATTTATGGTGTAAATAAGGATTTTCTATTGATTCTTGCACTGATGTTTCTGCAGCTAAATGGAATACAATATCTATATTTTCAAATAGTTGGTCATATATTTCTAATTTTACACTTATATCAAATGGGTGGTAATATGCTTTTGGATTTATATTTGAAGGAGATTTATCAATTACATGGACTTCTATACCCATAGAAATTAACTTATCTACTAAATAAGATCCTATAAAACCACCACCTCCTGTTACTATTACTCTTTGCATACGATTAATTCTTTTTCAAATGTATCTGTAGCCATTATAGTTAATCTTAGATTACCTACTTCAAACTCATCCCCATAATCTTCTTCTAAAAAAGTACTATTATCTAATATTTCAGGTAATTGTTGGATATAATTAAAATCTTCTTGTGTAAAATTATTTATATCTATTTCTACTAAAATTTGATTTTGTTTTTCATTATCGAATGGTTTTATTCTATCATGTAAATTGATTTTAGTATTTTCTTTTTCATATTCAATATATCCTTTAATTAATCCAGGATTAACATATATAGTACTACACCAAGGTTCCAAATCATGTAATATTTGAGGGGTACAATTATTAATAATTAAACCTATATCATATTTAGAAGGTATAATTGGTTTCATTAAAGGATCATGTTTAACGAAATGGCCCCATTTACGAATAAAATTACGAGTTGATCTCATATTTTGTTCTAACCATTCAGGTGAATCTTCATATATATTTTTAGCTTTATCAATTGTATTTCTTCTACTACCTCTACAAGTCATGTGATAAACACAACCTTCCCATGTTTGAATAAATTTAATTCCATTCAGTTGAAAACGATTAAATATATCACTATCCTCTTTAGATTGTGGTGCATATAAAGGATCATGTCCTCCTATTTCTTGAAAATCTTTTTTCCAAAACGCCCATGGTGCAAATATACCTTCAGTGGGGTTATCATGTTTAGGTTGATATCCACCTGTTGAATCTACTGGTTTACTAAACCATTCTAATAAATCATCTTCTTTAAAATCTACAGGTTCAACTCCAAAATCCATTAATACTTTTTCAGGTCCATCAGGATGTAAAGGAGGTTCGATACGAGTTAAAGACACAATAGTTTTATCTTTTAAATAAAATTCAATTGCATCTAAAGCACCAGGCATTAAATACATATCTGCATGGTAAATCATACAAATATCATTTGTAGCTATTTCATTAACTAATCTATCATATAATATAGTGTGTCCTACTCTTTTTGGTCCTTCCCATTTTAATGCTTTAAATAAAGGATCTTTTTTCATCATTTCTTGACACCATTCCCATGTACCATCTGTACTAGCATCATCAGCTACACAAATTTCTACTTCATGGTTACCTTGATTTTTACGAATAGAATCATAAGACCACCTTAAATATTTAAGATTATTTCTACCTGGTTGTATTAAACTTATTTTCATAATAATATTGTTTTAATTCTTTTAATTGATCAGTAAAATTAGGAGTATTTATATCTCCTTTTAATGTTTTGTTTTTTCCTAGTTTTTTAGGAATAATGTTAATTTCTTTATTAAAAATTTTTTTTATAGAATTTAACATATTGTATTTAGAAATTTGTTCTCCTTCTAATATAGTAAGAGTTTTATACCTATCCCAATTTTTTATTAAATCAAAACATTGTTTTGACCATTCTAGTGTTGTATTTCCATTCCATATAGCTTCAGTATACCCATATACCTCATTTTTTTGAGATAAAAACCATTCTAATAAGCTAGAATTTCCTTGTAATTCAGGTCCTATAATAGATGTTTTTAGTATTTTAGTTTTTTTACCAAAAGTACAAATGTAATTTGATGCTATATTTTTAGATATACCATAATCATCTTTATCTATTTCACAATCAGTACCTGGGTGTATAACTTTACAGGGGGCATTTAAATCTAACCAAATAGGTAAATACCAATTTATTTCAAAATTATTTGTTTTTTGAGGTATAGCTCCAATACAATTTATAATATAATCACCTTTAAATGCTTTTATTCCTTGTTGATTTAGAGGCCATCTCTTTTGTATTGTAAATACACGTATATTTTTTGATTGTAAATATTTTACAACCATATGTCCTAACATACCTTTATGTCCTAATACTAATACCATATATCAGATCCTGGTGATTTTTTTGCTATAGTCAAACCTGGATTAAAAGGTAAAGTAACTAATTCCCATTCTGAATGTAAATTTTCTCTTATGTACGTAGGTACTTTATAACAATCTCCTCTAACTTTTTCTTCCATAAATTTTTTAGAATAGGGATAAGTATCATGAAGTATAACAAAACCATTTTTTACAACTTTATCTTTAACGTTTAAAAAATCTTTTAAACATTGTTCATAGCTATGATCTGCATCTATAAATACAAGATCAAAAGTTATTTTTTTGTTAGAATTAAAATATTCATCTGTAGTTCCTTTAAAATAGTTTATGTTACTATTAGTTTGCATAACTGATTTTACTAAAGGAGAAGGTTCTACCGTATCAACTCCTGTACTATATTTAGCGTGTTTAGATAATTTAGAAAAACATATTCCACCTCTTACTCCTAATTCTAAATAATGGTCTGGTTGTATCCAATTTGCTAAAAAATCTAAGAATTCTATATGATTAAATGTTTCTGCTGGAGGGGGTACATTTCTTAGGTATATAGGGATTTTTGTAAAATCTTTCATTATATTACTTTTTTATCTTTTAAAAATGAATTAACTTGTGATGAATTTAATATAGTAGAATCTGAAGCAAAAGACCATCCTTTTTTATTAATGATATTATCTGTAATCATAAAATATTTAGTATATTCTTTAGTTCTAAAAGATTCTTCTAAGGATACCATTTCTTCATGGAGTTTTTCTCCTTGTCTTATACCAACATATTCTAATTTAATATCTGGATGGCCATAATTTTTACCTAATTCTTTTGCTATGTCTACTATTTTTAAAGAATCAAGTTTTGGAACAACAATGTTTCCATGAGAATCAGGGTGATTAAAAGACCATTCTATTAGATCTACAGACTCATCTAATGTAATTGAAAATCTAGTCATTCTTTTATCTGTGATAGGTAAACTTTTTTGTCCTTTTTCTAATAATCCTTTAAAGAAAGGAATAACAGAACCAGTCGATTCTAATACATTACCATATCTACATAATACTACTTTTATCAAAGGCTTTGAATAATCACCTTCTGCTAAGGATGTTTGTTTGTTTGCAAAATCTATATATAATCTTTCAGATATAGCTTTACTCATACCATATACATTAATTGGTTTACATGCTTTATCTGTTGAAATAAACATTAATGTTTCAATTTGGTGATTACATATGTTAATACAATCTATTAAATTTTTATGTCCTATTATATTTGTTTTAACACTTTCATAAGGATTATCTTCACATATAGGAACATGTTTTAAAGCAGCAGTGTTAATAATAATATTAGGTTTATATTCATTTAATACCTGTAGTATGCTGTCTTTATCTTTTACGTCCCCTATTTGATAAATGATATTAGGGTATTTACGCATCATGTTTACATGTTTATGTTCATCACGAGAAAATACAATAATATCGTTATGTTTATAATATCTTTCTGTTAATGTTTTTCCTAAAGCTCCTGTTCCTCCTAAAATTAATATTTTTTTATTTTTCATATTGTGATATTTGAATAAATAATTTTTTATCTTTACATTTAATATAAGCATTAGGATAAGGATCCTGTAGTGCTCTTATTTTATCGTGTATCTTTTTTGCTGTGTGTTTTTTAAAATCTTCAATTAATATTTCACTATCTTCTGGTTTTCTTCTTTTATAAAAAGTAGCTTGTGATTCATCTTGGGGTTGTTCTTTTACATTAGAGTTTAATATACGAAAAATTCCTGAAGTACCCAAAGGAATTATTCTAGAAAAAATATCTTTAAGATTACCTTTTAACGAAAAGTATTCTTGATATAAAATATTACCAGCATCTAATTTATTTGTCATTTTAAAAAATGTAACAGCACTTAAACTTTCTCCATTTATTATTTGATGTTGTAAAGGGCTGCCTCCTCTATATTTAGGTAAAGGTGATGGATGTAGACATATACATGTATGTGTTTGAATTATATTATCAGAGATAATCCAACTCCAACCTATAAAAAATATTACATCATTTTCATTAAATTTAGTTTCATTAAATTGTTCTTTTGATGTAATTAAATTACATGTAATTTCATTTTTTACTTGATCGTAAATTTCTAAAGCCCATTCTCTATATGCACAAATCCAAACCATTATTCTACCCACCTTATTATTTGAAATGCCTCAGCATATTTGTTATTACTTTGTTGTCCTCTTAATTGAGCCATAGATCTTAGTGTTTCAGGACTTCTAAAACTTCTTACTTGTGTAGGCATTAGTTTGTAAGCTTTTATTTTTCTTTCAATGTCTATGGGTATAAAATAATTAGGTTTTATTGCCCCATTTATATTATCTGAATAGTCCCATAAAAATACATGAGGTTGTTCATAAACTAAAACCTTTTTTACAAAAAAATTTTTATCATGGGGTCTTAAAGCCGTTAATACAGCTTCGTACGTTATTCTATGATCTTGATTATATGAGGGATGTGGTATATATATTTGGTCTGGTTTTTGTTCATATATAATTTTTTCAAAAAATTTTAGTAAATCTTGTAATTTATAATAATTTACTTTATTATCTAAAACACTAAATTTATTACCTAAAAATTTTGAAACATTTTTTGCTTCATTTAATCTATCAAAGTAATCAGGTCTATTAGGTATATGTTTTTCATCCATTCCACAATATAATACAAATGTATTAGAATCCATAATTCCACCACACCCTAATACATCATCATCTATATGAGGAGCTATTATTAATTTTTTCATATTACAAATAATTAGCAGTTTTTACAAAATTACCATGTTGGAATGGTCTTTTTCTTGGTTTTCCTTCTGTTTCAGGCCCATGTACTTTAACATAAAATTTATGCCCTAAAACGTAACTTGGAGAATATCTAGAAGCCCATAAAGCCATCCCTGTTTCATTACCTATATTTACTATTGCTTTACATTTTAAATACATTTGTTGTCTTATAGTTAAATTCATTTTTTTAACAGACACAGTATTTTGTAAGAAATTTAAATCTGTTTTTTCTATTGGTTGTTCACCATAATAAAACCAATGTATATTTGGATATTCTTTGATTTTATTTATTATTAAATTTGTATCACCTGATGTACCATAAGTTGATGATGCTCCTATATATCCAAATTTTTTATCATTAAAAGTTTGTTTTATTAGTGTATCTCCAAATTGTTTTTCTTCTTTACTAAAATAAATTTCAGGAGCACTATCTATGTACTCATTTTCTTCAAATTGCCAAAATTTTAACATTTGCTCCATAAGTGGAACTTTATCGTTTTCATCATCATATATTTTATAATGATCATGAAATATTTCATTATAGTGACTATCTATAAATTTATCAACATAGGGATTATTATTAAATATATGGTAAGGCATTTGAGAACAATCAAAAGTACCATAACCCCAATTATTTAACATTTGTCCAAACATATTTTTAAGCATAATATCTGAAGGGACATATACTTTACAGTTAGGGTATTTCTTTTTTAATAATCTAGGCATTGCAGACATAATACACCAATCTCCTATACCGTGACATGTTCTCATTACAACAAATTCTTGTTGTTCTAAATAATCGTCAGGAATATAAGAGGGATCATTTTTACTAAAACCTAATCTAGGTGTATCTCCTGCTACTGTAATTTTATTATTTGTTATTCTAAAAAATAGTGCCATTTTAATTATTTAAAAGTTGTATCATTTTTTCTTTAGTAAATTCTTCTTTATATTTTGCTAAAGATAAAGCACTACAGTGGTTATAAAAGTCTTTATCATTTTTTAGTTTCAGAGTTAATTCTAAAGCCTTTTTATTATCAAAAGTATCAATAGCCAAATCAGGAAATAAAATACTTTGGGTATCTGCTCTTTTATCTCCTATGCAAGGTATTCCTAAATAAGCACAATTTAAAGCAAATGAACCCGATGCTGTAGCTGCTGACATCATATACCCTATTTTATATTGATTTAGATTATACATCCAATCTATCCAAGACATATATTTTAAATAATTTATTCCTAAAGTAGAAGCTAATTCCCAAGAATCTTTGGGCATACTACCCTGTCCCATAGGAGGGATATCTATCTCCATATCTAAATTATGTGCTAATATAGTTTGTGGAAATCCATTATATACAGGAGTAAGAGGACCCGTTATTATAGCTTTATTTTGTTTTGGTTTAAATTTTGTTTTATCTAAACCTTTATCTGTCATAACACTTCTTATTACTTTTACTTTTTGATTAGGAAATAATCCTTCATAAAAAGAAACATCCGTTGAATTAGGAACTAAAATCCCATCTGATTCAGATAATTGATTAAACCACCATATTTGTAATTTAACATCAACTTGGTTCCACCATCCTATTTCTCCATCTTGGTATATGTAAACCTTATTGAATTTATTTTTTAATTCATTTACTACGTCATGATGGTTTTGATATATATGTGAGATATAGGGCTTTTCAAATCCCCCCTTACCTATATTGTATAATAAATCTGCATCATATTTTTTATCTTCTATTAATACTTTATCTATAGGTAAGTGATATGCTTCTAGAAACAATAATTGGGTTTCTAAAACCCTTAAATGAGGATAATTTGTAGGGAATATTCCTTCAAATCCCATTTCTGATGTAGAATATTTTATGTTCATTTATGTATATTATATAAAGTTGAATAATAATTATCTACTTTAGGTTCAAAATAATTAACTTTTATATTTTTAAAATATTTTAAGTCTAAATAATCTTTTCCTGAAGGGCCTGATAAATAAGTTGTACCATTCATTTGTTTTACTAAATTAGCTAATAATTCGCTTTTAGTTCCTTTTACATTTAATTTAGAAGCAAAAACCATAGGTGTAGTTATATTTAATTTTTCTCTACAATATTTTATAGAATTAATATTAATATCTATAAGGTTATCGTAGTCATATATGTGTTTTAAGTTAACCCCTAAATTTTGTTCTAATTTTTTTATTATTTTTTTTCTCCAAGGACCATCTACTACTTTAACATCTTTAATTTGTTTAGAAGTTGCTTCTTTTTCTACTTGAATAGTAAACCATTCTTCAACATTATTTTTATTTAATAATTTATTTCTATTTTGAAAATAATTTTTTCTATAGTTTACATTATCTAATATAATAAATAAATCAGCTGATTTCATTTTTTGAAAATAACCCATATAAGGAAAATGTTCAGGTTGATGTATTGTTATAACCATTTTATTATTTTATAAATTTCGTAGTTTTTATAATCATCAAAAACATAGTTTTCTAATACATGGGCTCTACCAATATTATAATGTTCTTCACTTTGTAAATAATATCCTAATTTTGTATATGATTGATCTTTTTGAATATCATATTTATCTAAAGTTAATTTTTTTAAATTATAAGTATCTTCATCTAAACCTATAAAATAATTAGGATTAAAATGTGCAGATGATGGTGAGTATATTGTAACAAATCTATTACAATACTTATACATTCCTCTAGCTGCTTTAGCTAGTGCTGTATGGTCTGAATGACAGTCCTCCTCATCATGGGTTAATATATCAAATCTTTTATTAAAATTTATTATCTTATAGAAATTATCTTTAAGATTATCAAATTCTGTTGTTAATTGTCTTTGTGGAAAATTTAAGTTGATATCCTCTATTTTATCTAATATTTCCTTAGGGAATAATTTTAAATTTTCTTCCCATATAGGTAATTTTTTAGCCCATGTAGTTGCAGTTATAATTTTTATTTTATCATATTCTTTATGATGTTTAAATACATAACCATAACAAGCACATTCAAAATCATCTATATGAGCTATAAAAACAATTAAATCTTTTTTCATTATATAATATCTAACGATTCTAACTTGTTAAAACATGATTTCCAATCTGTAAATCTAACAGCTTTATCATCTATATAAGCTACTGCTCTAGGTTTTTCAGATGTTACTTTAGAAATATATTTATCAAA
>TARA_A100001201_G_scaffold4937_1_pt1 | contig 9818 bp, 17 predicted proteins | sample TARA_A100001201 | Tara Oceans TARA_A100001201 (sample SAMEA2619872) | marine metagenome | biome: marine biome (ENVO:00000447); feature: surface water layer (ENVO:00002042); material: "saline water (ENVO:00002010), including plankton (ENVO:xxxxxxxx)" | depth 5 m | reverse complement strand
AGCAACGCTTGCCTATCGCTTACTACTCTATTACTACTCTATTTTTTTAGAAAAGTCTGGGTTTAGCTTAGTCTGGTAAAGCACTAGCTTTGGGAGCTAGGGATCCGAGGTTCAAATCCTCGAACCCAGACCAGAAATATATTGAAAAATTTATACTATAATTTAAAAGGGTATTAGGAGAGCTGTTATCTGCTCCTTTCTCAATAGCTTTTACAGCTCTCCCTTTCCTAAATATCTTGGCTGTGATTGTTATTGGCTTGCTGCTGCTTTGCATCCTCAGCTTTCATACATTCATAATGAGCTTTGCTCTTATCATAAAAGGCTACAAAGCTCTCAGTATTAACCATATCCTTTTTACAATATTTGCACGGACCAATATCCATCACAATATTAATTGGTTTCTTCCAGGTTTTTTTAGCCATTAGTCTAATATTAATTTTTTTATAGATATTGAGCCGTCTACATTTGTCTCTAATTCAGCCATAGATTTTATACATCTATACTCAATATTGTCAGATACTTGTCTATTAGCTTTTCTTTTACCAGCTAAGCAGCTGCTAAGATCTGGCTGAATACGAGCCTCCTTGATCTCATTATTGACTAGCATAAGGAGAGCTATCACAACCTCTGTCATTGATGGCTCCCGTTAGCTCTTACTTTATCCTTGAGCTGCTCAAGACTTTCTTTAATTTTCTCAATATCTTTCATAGCGTAATTTATATTCACATTATTATTTCTCATCGTCTCCATTTCTTTTTGGATATTTTCTACTTGTCCAGCTATGTGTTCAAGCAGCATAAATTGTTCTTGATCTGTTGGGAGCTGCTCAGATTTTTTAAGAAGATCTGCCTGGTGGAGTTCTCTTGATGTTTCTAAACTTGTTAGCCTGGCTGTAATTTCTGTATAAGCAAAAATTCCCATAGCCACGGCAGCACACAAAGCTAAAAGGTTTCTAACTGGGAGGCTTATAACAGAGTTTTCGCTTACTTTCATCGACCACCTCTGTTTCTTTTTTTCCAGGTTCTTTTCTTATGTTTATTCATACTAGAAAATTTAGGTTTTTTTCTTTTGCTTATAGAAGTTCTTTTTGGGATCCTTTCGTGTGGCTGTTTATTAATATCAAACTTGACACGAGCCATTTACTTTTTCTTTCGATCAAGTACAGACTTTGTAATTCTTGTTCCAAAGCTAGCAGAAAAAACAATGATAACTAAATACCATACGCTATCTGGCAGCTCATTGATTATAGATACCCACTCTCTAAAGTTCTCTCTAGTAGATGGAAACCAACCCGTTGTAAGCATCCCGATCAACCACAGCATTAAAATTTCGTCTTTATAACTTTGATCCTGGCTTTTAATTCTAGTTATATCTACATCTTTAGCTGCCTCTATTTCAGCAGCTCTAATTACTTTTGTCTTTTCAGCTTTGTGTTTAAAATATTCTGAGCCTTTATTAATAACCATTTTAGTTAATGGATTATTAAAAATTTTTAATAAATGGATCATAAAATACTGCCAGCCATTTCTGATGCAACCTCTTCACATCTACCTGGAGTTTGTTTGTGCCATTGACTATCTAAGATCTGTGCCGATGCCTCTTGAAAGTCTTGATCTCTAAGAGCTTGCCACATCTTTTTAAATTTAGCAGTTCTTGGTCCACCAAGCTGATAACACATTTGAATTATGCAGCACTTTTGAATGTGATTTAATTGTATATCGCCTATAAGTTTCTCAGCAGCCGATACAGCAATATTAAAATCTTTATCGAAATATTCCTCAGCAACCTCAATAGGATAATGCTTGCCGTCAACAAGATCATCATCGGGTAGTACAAGATGACCAAAACCGAAAGTACGCTTGGAAAGACTATCCAAATAGATATGATCTCTATACCCCTCATGCTTTTTAATTTTATCTTTAAGCTCTGTATAATCTGCCATTTTATCTCCTTAATATTTTTGCGGATCAAAATTAAGTATTTTAACACCTAGGTTCTTTTGCTCCCTAGTTCTAGCTCTGTGTATCTTAGATCCGTTTGATCTATAGTTTCTTGTCTTAACATCATAAGCCGTGTACCTCCCCGTCTTTAAGTTAAGCACCAACAGATCTATGGGTCCCCTCGAACCTATAGGCGTAAAGACAACCAGGTTCGGATCCTTTGCAAACCTGGCAGCAGCTAGTAATTCTGTTTCTAATCCTTTGGCAGCCGTTTTTCTATTTTTGGAAGAAGTAAAAGATTGAGCCAATTAAACCTCCAATAAAAATTATTATTGCAGCAGCTCCTTTACCCCTATCCATAGAAGATTTTAAACTTTTAATATCTTTTTTCATTTCATCTATTGCTTTAAATAAAGTTTTCATTCTCTCAGCACAGACTTTTTCGTGATAAGAAATTCTTATGCCGTTAGCATCTTCAATAGATGATTTAATTGATTTTCTTTTTTTAGATCTCATTTACTGGCTTACAAGAAAACCTAATGAATATTTGATGAGCATTTGTTTCTTGTCTCCCTATTTCTATTTGTTTATCAATAGCCTCTTTATAACCAGCCTGGAGGCAATCATAATAATTGTCGTATGTTGTTGGCATAACAAATGGCTCAAGGCAGCCGTGGAAAGTGCTGCACATAAGCATAACTAATGCTATCTTCATAGCAGCTCCTCTAATATTATTGTATTAATTTATTCTTCTGTCGGTGGTGTATAACCAGTTAAGGCTGTTGCCTCGGCTTGTGTTAATCCCATATCTAAAAACTTTTGATTACCACTAGCTTGATTAGCTTTTTTAGTTTCAATCTCTGTAGCCATTGCATTTAATATTTCAGCAGCTTGGTTATCTGAAGTTTGTTTAGCAGCTAATTCTTCAGCAGTAAAATCACTTACAATTCCCTCTGGATTTTCTGGTGTTATAATTATTTTTTTTGTCATAATATTTTCTCCTTATTTATATCCATATAGGTTAAATGTTCCTGCAGTTATCGTATTAGATGAATTTTGAATTTTAAATTTAATACCAGTAAATTGAGTGCTGCTGTAAGCGTGAGCAGAATTAACCCCTATACGAATTTGAGAATAGTTAGAGTAATTAACGCTATAGATGCTAGTAAGAGCTGTATTAACAGCTACATTTGGAGCAGTAATAAGCAATTCGTGACTTGTAGTTTGTCCCGATGTTGAAGTAATATCATTTCCACCATCTAAATAAAAATCACTTGTACCCCAAAGGTGTGAATCACTCCCACTATCACTACCACTAGAGACCACTACTCCCAATCTACCACCATAGAAATTAAAGCTAGTATCGTCTGAACCCGATGCTCCACCAGTTCTTAAATTTACACGCATATTATTATTCGTCACGCTAAAATTCAAATTATCAATTATAAATTTGTAATTTCTGTAAGTTGATGTAAATACATTATCAAAAATAACTTCATTAACTCCACTTGATATTGTGTGTGTTGCTATTTTTACAAAGTCAGAAGATACTGCTCCAAACTCATACCCCGTTGCGCCAGAATTAACTTTCAAAAATTCGCCAGCGTTTCCTATTGGAATACCATCTACAGCTCCAGCATTTGTTTTAAATGCAATTTCTTTATTAGCAAGTGTAGCTCCAACATCTGTGCCGTCTGATCCTTTAGCAGCCATCAATGTCCAGTAAGCAGTAGCCGTTGCTGGATCCTGGTTTGTGCCAGCTTGAATAGAAATATAAGATTGATTATTTCTAACTACAATGTCATCTACATTGTAAGCTGTTGCGTTATTCCACGAACCTCTAAAAACTGGTTTTAGTCTGCCTAAGTTTAGTGTTGCCATTATAATCCTACCATTACATTAGCCTCATCCTCGGTTAATGCCTCTCCGTTTATTAATTTTTGTTTTGCACTAGCTTTTAAATCTTCTTTTGCTTGTTTTTCTGTTTCTCTATCAGTCTCTATTTTTGCAAGTCTTGCTACATCTGCATCATAAGATGCTTGTTCTTCAGGTGTCATATCTCTTGTAATACCTTTTGGATTTTCTAGAGATACTTTTCTTATTTTTGTCATATTATTACTCCTTAACTTGTTTTCATTCCATATACACTAATTGATGAGCTAGATGTAATGTTTCCACTTCCTACAAAAAATCTAAATCCTTTGTGTGTATTATCATCTCTTAAAATACAATTAGACCAAACATATCTAAAATTATTACTATCATAAGCATTGTATTTAATTTGCATATTAGTATAATGATTATTTATGTATGGTTTTGAAACATTAATTACAAATTGACCATAACCCTCATTTTCAGCCGCAATATTTTCTTGTGGAGACCATTCATTTTGGTTCCAACCAGTTTTAATATCGTTTCCCTGATTACTGCTACCTTTGTATGCTTGATAACCAACATAAAAATAATTTGAATTTATTTCTGAATTATTTGTGTCTTGTAATCTAATATAACAAGCTGTTGTAGTTGAAGTATAAACATTACCAAGAATTAAATAATTTTCATAATCAGCAGTAAAACAATTATCTACATCTAATACAGCAGTACCATCTCCAGCAGCAGTTATTACTCTTACAAAATCAGAAGATACTGCTCCAAACTCATATCCCGTTGCACCACTTGAAACTTTTAAAAATTCTCCCGCATTTCCAATATTTACACCAGCAATATTTCCAGAATTATTTTTTATAGCAATCTGGTTATTCGATAATGCTGCTCCAAGATCTGTTCCGCCTTGAGCAAGAACATTCCAGTAAGTTGCGTTTGGTGGAGTGTTGCCAGTAGTTGCAGCTATACAAATGTATGAAGTTCCATTTAGAGAAACCGCATCATCAATTGTGTAGGCAGTTGCGTTATTGTACGCACCACGCCATACCATTTTTATTTTGCCTAAATCTATAGTAGCCATATTTTTCCTTTATATTAAAATTAATAAAAATAATAACAAACTTTTCTCGAACAATTATATCGTTGCTATTAGGTTTCCGTTGCTATCCAGGCTAAAAGTAAAGCCAGACGCAGCAAAGATTTTGTCATCTGCAGCTGCATATTGAGCATTGGTAATATTATCTTGTCCCCCGTTAGTTGTAATAACATTTAGATTATTTCCATTTTTAGTAAATAAATAAACCTCAGCTGAGCTTGCATTTCCTAACTCCCAGGCATTGCCAGCATCATTAACTTTAAATACTTTACCAGCTGATATGCCAGAAGTAGATAATTGAGCTACACCTACAGAGTTTGAGCTTGGCTGATTAAGAGATAAGCTATCGCCAATTTTTAAAATTTTTATACTTTCCCCCGTACTAGGAGCTGCAGAAAAAGTTAAAATATTATTGGATGTAGTATAACTTTCTCCCCAATGCTGTAGTACCCCAGATAAAATTACAAAAATTTGAAAATGTGAACCAACACTTTCAGACATTGTAAATTGTGTTCTTGATCCGTCAAAACTTTCTGTAAGAGTTATCTCTTTATAATCTCCTCCAGTTATGGGTCTACCTATATATGGCATTTATTCTCCTTAAAATTGGAGGCTGCATCCTCTGATACGAGCCTCTTTTGAACCAGATGCTTGATTAGCAAATTCTATTTTGTATTTTAAACTTGTCCCCGCATTTGCGATTGTCAAGTCATTCACTTTTGCCATCTTAATACCAGATGCAAAATCTGGCATAGCAGTTAAAGTTGCTGTGGTGTAATTTGATCCGCCATCTGCAGAAAGTTTTAAAACAATATCAGAATTTAAGGCATTAACACCTTGATTGTTTTGATATGTAATAATTGCTCCCATTTTATTTACGGATGATGGAGCTGTGATTGCGTTGCTTTCAAATGAGCCAGTAGCATTAGAAGTTAAAGTAGCTACTTTAAATTGAATTTCTGTTTGCCAAGGATTAGCACTCATATTACCTGAAATACCTTGTATTTTTACTGCGTTAAAAGCTGTGGTATTATTAAATAATTGTTCTAAACCATTTTGAGGCGCACCAGCAACTCCAGCTGCAGTTTGCCAAACAAAACTAGAAACTAATTCTGTTGGATAACTACTGCCGTCATCTGTTGAACCTAAAAATTTATATGTTCCACAATTTGCTGTTGCGTCATTATACATTCTAAAACCAATAATTATTTTTGATGAACCAAATCTTATTGTAATGTTATCCGAACTTGAAATTGAATGGTTTGATCCGTCATACCAACCAGTTGAGGAATTTCCATTTGAATAAGAGCCATTTATCCAGTTAGATAATTGACCCCCAGTCATTGTATAACCACTTTCAGCTATAGTGTATGTGCTTGAATAATCTCCTGTTTCGTATGCACCAGCACTTAAAAATACTGATGCTATAAATTCCTCACTTGACCTTGAACAATTAGTTAAATTTGTAATTCCAGAGCTGTCTTGAAAAACATCGACATACATTGAGTTAGTGTTGTAAGCAGCTTTGTTTTCGTTTGATGCTTGTCTCAAAGCTAGTGTCGAAATATCATTTACAATTTTATTATCATCAAAACTTTGTGCGTGTTGAGAAACATTTGAGGCAGCTATTCTTGCATCTGCAAATTGACCGCTAGTAATTTTAGCAGCATCCAGGTTAGGAATTTCTGCAGCGTCTAAAGTTATAGCCTGGTTTCCAATACGAGTTAAAGCCATTATATTGATACCTCCGCATCTCCGTTAGAATTTATTGAAAATGTTAAACCTTTTTTTGTCATAAAACTTTCGTCAAAATTTTCTGCATTAGCAGCGTCTAAAACATCTACATTATCAGCTCCGTTTGTAAATTCGATAACAAGATCTGTTTTATTTTCTATAACCTGGATAGATCCACCCATACCAGAATGAGAAGAACAATAGTAATAGAGTTGAGCTGGAGCATCACTTGGTACAACAAAAGTCAAAGCATTATTAGCTGTTGATGTGCCGTTAGTATATTCGGATCCTCCTCCGTGGGTCCCGTCAGAAGTTGTAGAAATTTTAAATGGATGAGAAGAGGCTCCAGAATAATCAAAAATATATGTATCGCCTTTGATTAAAACTAAGCTATCTTGCTGCACTCCATCTACAAAATATTTATTAGATCCGCCAACACTCTGTACGCTTATAGTCTTTGTTAAAGTTTTTCCGCCAGCTTGTTTTTTAAATCCATAAAAATCTACTTTACCTAAAGCGTCTTGAGCTGCTGTAGATAAATCGACTAATGCAATAGATCCATCTTCTATCTGTGTTGAACCAATAGCTGAAACTGCTGGAATTGCTCCGATGTATGCCATTTATTTTTTTCTCCTAATTACTTATTGCGTCTATAAAACTAACTACAGCTTTTAAACTGCTTGCTGTGTCCGATAATGCTTGTAGCTTGTCGCCAGATTTAACTATAATTTTAGATCCACCATCTATAAGCTCTAAAGATGAACCAGCTGGAATTGGAACATTTTTTATAAGCTCAGTAGTGTTTCCAGAATTAACTATTTGACAAGTAGCATTAATGGCAGAACCAGCAACATTAACTAATCTTATTCCGACTATCGTATCAAAAGTATCAGCTTGCGCTAATATATCTGTAGCAGAAGTTCCGATTGCTGTATGTGTTAGTTGGTTTCTAAAGTTTTGTGCCATTTATCCTCCTATAAGGCTACGCTCATTGCTATACTAAAACCAGCTTGAGCAAAACCAGTTGTAGATACCGCAACATCTTGAAAAGCTCCGTTGTGAAAAATTCTCAAAGTATTCGATGATGAGTTGTGGTATAAGTCTCCTTGTGTAAGCGGATCTCCGTCATTATCAGTAGACGGATCACTTGTTTTAGATCCTAAATAAATATCGTCAAATTGATCGAATGAACCCTCAGCAGCAGCTTGAGCTGATTGTGCTGCACTTAGAGCTGCGTTAGCCTGGGTTAATGCTGTTTGAGCATTTGAGTTTGCTGTGTTAGCAGCAGCCTCAGATGTTGCCGCAGCTGTCGCTGAGGCAGCAGCAGCAGCTTGGCTTGCAGCTGCAGCCGATTGACTAGCAGTTGCAGACGCAGCATCGACTAATAAAGTGTACTTAGCAGAATTTGCGTTAGTAGTTAAAGGCTGAGATCCAGAGCTAGTGTGAGCTGTATTTACGAAAAAAATATTTCCCGTTGATGTATCTTTAACAAGATCTCTTGCAGCGTAAGATGTAGATGCTCCCCAGTCTCCTCTAAATGTACCAAGTTCTTGATCTAATAAAATTTCTCCAGACGGATCAAAAGATAAAACTTTGTTAGCTCTTTGTGTTGCATCCTCAGTAATTTCAGAGCTAGTGATAGAGTTTGTTCTTGATAATTTTAAAGTTCTATCTAATTCTTCTTGCTGCTCTTGAGCAAGCAAAGTCAATTTATCAATTGCTCCCTCGTGAGTTTCTGCTGGAAAAGGATCATTAGCAATATAATCTACTTCTTGAGTTAGATTTGTATCTCTAATTAAAACTACCTCTACGCCACTAGCGGGAGCTGTTGTAAAATTAACAGATCCACCATTACCCGTGTCGGTTATAGAGTAATGCGTGCCTAAACTTTTTATTGTCTCTACTCCAGTTGCAGATCTTTCAATAACTTTTATTTCTGCAGTTGAGTGAATAGGAAAAGTGTACGCAAACTGCGTTGTAGTTCCATCTCCATTATACGAATTTTTTACTATTAAAGTTGATATTGTCATAATTTAAAATTTTTTGAAAAATATAGGCGTGATACACCTACTATATTTTTCTTAATAATTGTTTTTGTCCATTCTGTCTATAACTTTTTATGGTTTAAAATAATAACTTTGACCCCTCTGTTCCTCGTGTTTTCGCTCCATTCTTGAGAAAAATCCAGGATCTAAAAACTCTTTGATTTGGTAGCCAACCAAATAATCGTATGCAGCCTTGCTATAATACATATTTAAAAATGGCACATTACCCTCTGCAAATTGCAGAAATTTTTTACCAGCTTTTGCTGGATCGTTAATATTACCCACAATATTAAGAATTTTTATAAAATCTCCGAAAGTTGGTCCCATTATGGTATCTGCCATTCCACCGCCATATTCGTTTTGCAGTTCGTTATAGATAAAATCTCCATAAATACCTAAACCACCACCTTGAGCAAATGCTTGAGCTAACACGCCAGGTTTTGACGGATCTCTAGGAGATCTGCCTCTAAGCATATCTTTGACAGACATAGCCATATAACCAAACATTAAAGATAATAATAACATTGATGTCATTCCGCTTATTTTTGCAAATTGACTATCATCGGGTCCATAAGACTTCATTTCTCGACCAATAATTTTTTTCCAGATTGTTATTGGAAAAGCCTTAAATTGACCCGCAAATCTTATAGCCTCTCCTTTGCCAGTACCTTTTTTTAATCCTTGGTTCATAAAAGCTCTAACAGCTGTATCTGGCTCTGGTGTTGCGTGCATTGCTTGATCGACTAAAACATTACGCCAAGTCATTTCAAGATCTCTTTTAAAATTTCTTGCCTCTCTTTCGCTTATATCTTTTTTTAAATAACCTCTTACAACATCATCTGATATAGACATTGCATCCTCTGCAGTAATATATCTATTACCATTTACATCTAAAGTTTTTATAGATCTTAACATATCCCATTTACCCTCATCGAAACCATATAACTTTAATAAGTTTCTTTCTCTAACATCAAGATCTAACCATTTTGTGTCTGCTTTAGAACCATAGGATTTTGCTAAACCAATTGTCATTCCAGATTTTAGACTTGAGATCCATCTGTTCAAACTATTGTATTTAAAAAACATATTTTGTAGTTTTCCCATTGTCCCCCAGGTATC
>TARA_A100001201_G_scaffold143762_1_pt1 | contig 9835 bp, 4 predicted proteins | sample TARA_A100001201 | Tara Oceans TARA_A100001201 (sample SAMEA2619872) | marine metagenome | biome: marine biome (ENVO:00000447); feature: surface water layer (ENVO:00002042); material: "saline water (ENVO:00002010), including plankton (ENVO:xxxxxxxx)" | depth 5 m | reverse complement strand
AGTTAAATAGAATGATAGAAAGAGCAGGTATCAGAGGTAAGGCATTGATGCCACAGCTATCTGACTTAGCAGAGAGTGGAGCAATAGAACAAGTGGCAGAGAACGTATTCTTTTCTTACTATGATTACAAGGTAAGAGGAGAACAAGGTAAAGGTAAAAACATCTTAACTATATCAGCAGGCAAGGTTAGATACGGAGACAGCGGTGATGTTGATTTAGCATATGATGGTAACAAGTGTAAAATACACAATGATATAGGAGAAATGATAGATGTCAAAGCGCCAGAACAACTTAAAATACATAGGAATTGACCCAGGTAAAAGCGGTGGCATCACTGTCATTGATGAAGAGGGTAATATAGATGCATATAAATGCCCTGAGAAGGTTTTAGATATGTCTATGACATTCAAGATAATAATAGGAGATACTGCTCCAGATAATATAAAACTATTAATGGAGAGAGTATGGGCAAGACCAGGTAACGCAGTAAGAGCTGCATTCACATATGGTGTAAACTATGGACAGTGGCTTGGTATTGCAGCATCATATGAAATAAAAATGTATACAACACTTCCAAACGATTGGATAAAATGGGTAGGCTGTCCCAAAGCATTGCCAGTTGCAGACAGAAAAAGATGGCTTAAGGCAAAAGCAAAAAAGTTGTATCCTAAATTAAAGAAAGTAACACTTAAAACAGCTGATGCAATATTGATTGCACACTACGCAAAAGAGGAGTTTTTTAATGAGTAAACTAAAATGCTGGCATTGTGGCGAAGATATGATATGGGGTAATGATTTTGATTTTGAAGATTATGGCTATAGCGGAAAAGGTATAGTTAGTAGTTTTTCATGTTCAAATTGTAAGGCTACCGCAGAAGTATATCTGCCGCTCGATTGATATACTTACAAGATATAATAAGAATATTTGGAGAATGCTACAGACAAAAGGGAGGTACATGGGTGAAAGTAACAGAAGAGTATGCTAAAGGTTTTGACTTAGATTTAAAGTTTGGACAACTGGGTGAAGCCTTTGTCAAAGACATGCAAGATGGTAACAATAAGATAGAGGTAAAGACCGAAAGAGATATATGGAAAACAACAGGCAATATTGCTATTGAATTGAAATATAAAGGCTATCCATCAGGCATATCAACAACAGAATCAAGCACATGGGTGCATTTATTGAGCTATAAAGGTGTCATACAGGGCGGATTTATATTCCAGGTAGATTTACTTAAGGCTTTTATAAAAAAACGCCATAAAGAGGGTAATTTAAAAATGGTGATGGGTGGAGATGATAATATGAGTCAGATGGCATTGCTGCCAATTAAGGAATTATTTAATTCCACGCATATCTAATTCCCGAACAAGATTTTCAATTCTTCCTGCATCCATAACTTTAGCTGAATCTAGTTGTATTGGGACAAATTTGCCTTTGTATTTCTTTAAAGTTTCGTCTGATGGTCTGATTCCAAGTGTTTGGTCCCAACGTGTTGGATAAAGCTTTTTGAAATATTTTAAATTTTCTTCAAGTTTATAATTATCGTGATTGGATATCCATTTTGACCATTGCTTTAAAAATCTATTCATTTTTAGGTAATATTTCTTTTCTTGTTCTAGTGCTGCGCTCCAATAAAAGTTTTTATCTTTTTTTTGGTCTAATGCTAGCTTTTGTACATAAGCTTTATATTCATTTCTTATAGTCATATATTTCTTAGAATCTTTTTTATTACCCTGTCCATTTAATATTGGATGCAAAGACATTAGTTTGTCTTCTATCGCTTTTGATGCTGCCTTAGATGCTTCGTCTGGAAGCATACCGCCTTCTCTAAATTGATTTCTTCTTGCCCACCATGCATTAATAATTACATCGTTAAAATGGTCCCAATCTTCTGGTTTCATTTTATAGAATCCTTGAAACACCCCACCAGATTTTTCAAATGCTTCTTTTATTTCTCTGTAATGTCCTGTCATTACACTATATTTTATAATCTCTGGCTGCATAAATGGAGTATCTTTGTAGAATTTTTCTTCTAAATCATCTAATTTTTCTTGTTGCAATCTATATGGATGATTATTATTAAGATAAGTGTTTTTAAAATCACGATATGCTGCACCTATACTCTCAGTGGCATCTTCTACTGATTGAAAATATCTTTTATCTCTTATAAGATGTTTTCTCCACCAATTTACTTTTTGAAATTCTACGCCTCCTTTTTCAAGGCCATATGCTGAAATATCTAATAAAGTATTAAATATGTCTACTGATTGAGAGGCAAATGCAAATGGAAACAAAGGATTGCCTAATGGTGCTTCACCGTTTGCAAGGCCAAACATAAATGAACCAATTCCTCCTACCTCTGAGTTTTGCAAACCTCTAAATAATTTGTTTCTTAAATGCCTATCCAGTGCGCCTGGTCTTGTTTTTATTTTCATTAAGTCATAAAGAAAATATTCAGCAGCTTCATTTAATCCATAAGCAGTTGCTAAATAGGCTAATATACGATGGTAGTTACCAGATTTATGAGAATCTTTAAGGGCTTGAACAATTATATTTGTTGAGTTCATAGCTATCTGTGTATATAACATACCTGCCTTTACTAATCCTGATTTATCTGATAATAAAAATGCTGGTTGGAATATATCGACAGTTGATGCTTGTGTTTGCATATGAGCCATTTGTAGTATTTGCAAATGCACAATATCTAATTCACTTTGCAGTTTTGCTCTTTCATTAGGTGTTAGTTTAAATGTTTCTCCATCAAATTTTATAACTTCTCCTGCTTTATTAAATCTTTTTACATCTATTCCTTTTACACCTACAGACTCTCTTCCTGTATAATCAACTTCTGCTGAAGCTAATCCAAATCTTTTTAATAGTTCTATCTGCCCACCTTTAATTATAATCTTTCTTCCAGGTGTATCTGTTATTATAATGTCAGCATTACTTAGTTTATAAAAACTTGTAGCTTCATTTTCTGCTGTTTTTCTTTTTTTAGGAACAGAACCATCAGGCATGTTTGGCAATCTCAAATCATCAACAAATTTTGGTAATCTTTGTAGTGATAAAAATATACTGCTTAAACGACCAACTTGTTCAGATGTTGGAAATCTCATAGTATTAAATAAATCGTCAAACAGCTTATTGACAAAAGTATTATCTGCTTCTGTCAAGCCTGACAAACTAAGACCCATATATCCAGTCCTTGAGGCTTCCATTCTTTTTGCAAAAGACATTGCTCTTGCTGCATTAAAAACTATGTCATTCAAATCAAACCTTAAAGCATTTTGAGACATTGCAATTCTAAAATTTTTAACTGGACTTCCAATACCAGATAAATTTACTCTTGATATATATTTATTACCTGAGCCTATAAATCTAGCAGCATATCCAAGCGGACCATAGTCCTGTGGTGTCATTAAACCAGACCTAGAAGATACCATATTATGTATATATCGAGGTATAACACCTTTTTCTCTTGATAAATCAACTAAAATTTTTGGTATGTTTTTATTTATTTTTAATCCTGGTATGTCTACCATAAAAGGTAAGGCTTCAAGGTTTGCTATAAGTTTTGCGGATGCTCCTGCATAAGGTGGCATATATGCATCATACTCTGTATTATATACGTCTATCCACTTGTTTTCTTTTGATATAAATACTCTTTCTCCTAAATACATTTTTCTTTTTAACATATGCTTAGGATTAAACATATTTGCACCAAAGTCAGACATTGTAAGTAAATCTGCACGTGCTAGCGCTCTTCCTTTTTCATAAAACTCATTGATTTGTTCAGGAGTAACTTTAGCTGTCCCATATTTTTGTTCAGCTAATTTTTGCGCATGATATAAAGCTCCCTTTTGTTCTTGTCTTACAAGATTTAAAGTATTAGGGTCGTAAAAGTTTTTAAAATCTTTTGTAATTGTACGTGGTACGTAAAAATGTTTTACAATTTCTTGTATAGGATTTTTCTTTATAAACTTTTGATACTGTGCATCATTCATGGATTTTTGCAAAGCAATTTTTATCATGTCCATAATTTTTCTTGTATATTTGTAATACACTTTTGCAATCTGACTTTCAACAGTATCTATTCTTAATGCCCCTTTGTCTGTATATATATTGTTATAAAAACTTTCAACATTTTTTAATCGTTTTACTGCTACTTTATCTTCTGGATGTTTTTCTACATGTTTTTTTAAATTTTTATACCTTGCTGGTTCAAGAGTCCACAATTTATTTTTAATTTCTTTATCAAATATTTTCTTGCCATTAACATAAACTTTCTTTTGTTTTCTTATTGCAGGAGTAACAAACCTCCCTTTTTCAACAGCATCATAGTGTAAAATTTTATATGCCTCAACTTCAAAACCTTTTAAAAGACCACCTACATCTTGTTCGATTGCTGAGTGTTTTGCTAAATCTAAACCTAGCTGAGTTAATACTCCTCCAGTTTTTAATTTTTTATCCAGCCATGCAAATCCTTGCGTTGCATCACCAAGAAGATAAGTTTCTAGTGCAATCTGTTGTAATGGAGGAACATCTTTAACTATTTTTTGTACATTTTCAATGTTTATTGCATCTTGTATATTTGAAAATCTATTTCTTGTTTTAAATTCAGGGCTTGTATTGATGATATCAAGTAAGCTTATGGTTTGCATTTCAGATAAATTCAAAAGACTAACTTGGTCATCAGGTAAATCCCTATACTCGTCAAAAATCTTTTTAATGAATTGTTTTTGAGCATTTTCATCATAGCCTGCATCAACCAGTTTATCTTTTGCAATCATAATGTTTTTAAATCGTAAAGCAGATTGTTTTCTTTGTTTTAGTTTTGTTGTTTCTGCTCTTGATATTTCATTAACAAATAATGCTATCTCCTCTGAAGGAGTATTCATGTCTAATTTTCCTATAAAATTGTCAGCATCTTCAATGCCTGCTTGTTTTGCATAAAAATCTGCCATCTCCATTGCATCAGAAGCATTCATATCTTTTGTAATTTCTCTAAATATTGACTTTGTATCACTAATGATTTTTTTCTTTAACTCTTTATTTATATCTTTACCTTTATCAATTTCTTTGGAAATTTGTTTTGCAGATTCTTTTGGTGGTTTTCCACTAACATCTTTAATAGTAAGTCCAGGAGCTTTAATGCCTTCAATAAATGCTTCTTCAAATTTACCTAATTGACCCTTTTCTAACTTTTCTCTTGCGGTAGCAATTTTTTCTAAAGCTCTTTTTTGAATTTTAAATAAAGTTTTTCTATCTTGTCTATTTTCATATAATTTTATAATCGCTTTATCTGCTTCAGTCAAAGAGCCAGCATCCATTGCATGGCCTGCCATTAAGTTAAATGCAGACCTTTCTTGAGGTGTAAGGCCAACCTCATCTGTCCCAGCAAACGTAACAATTTGCCTTTTATAAGCTGCTGTTTTTACTCCTTCAAATCCAGGGATTGTTTTTAAAGCTGCTGTAACTTTTGCTGCAAAATTTGGAAACAATTTTTTTGTAGGATTTTTTGCTCCTAATTTTTGCAATTCTTGTGCAAGTGCTTTTGGAAGATAAATTGTTCTACCTTCTTTCGTTCCTTTGTTTTTTGCCATTCCTGGCACACCTTGCGAGTCTTTGCTTTTTGGGCTACGAGTTGCATCTATAAAATAAACACCGTCTTCAGATTTTATATGATGCGCCCTTATTGCGTTTACTTCTTCATCCCTTATTGGATATCTATCTATCAATATCAATCCTAGCTGGTCTCTTTTTGTTGAATTTTTAAACTTTTTAGTTAATTTGCCTGATTCTTTAAACCAAATATTTAAAGCAGGCAAAGATGGTCTTTCTAAAGTTTTAGCTGCTTTTTCTTCTCCTAATTTTTTTGTGTATTCACCTAATATCGAATCTGGAGCAGGATGAGTTTTAATGAAATCTGCATCTTTTAATTCTTTGAATGTTCTTCTTAAAGCAGTGGTTTCTCCTGTAGATATGGCTGCCAATGCTCCCTTAGCTCTTCTTTGTTCTATTAGGCCATCTAAAAAATTAACAACATCTTTTTTTGTTATATTAATTAAACTCTTTTTGTTAGAACTTTTTAAAAGCTTACTTACAAATGGCATGTATTTATTTACATAAGATGGTGTCATTACTTCACTTAACGCAGCAATATCAAGTTTGTCTTTAATTGCAGCAACAGAAGATTTTGTTTTTGCTATTTTTTCAAGCTCATCGCCTTTTATATTTTCTGTTAATCCTTCAATTTCTCTATCTGTTAATCTAGTATTTTTATATTTTTTAGATTTTTCGTCTTTAATTTCAGTTACAAATTTTCCTAAATCTTCAATTTTTTTTGATAATTTTGATATTACATTAACAAGTTGTTCAGATTCATTAATATCAATTCCTTGTTTTTTAGCATCAGCAACTGTTAATACCTTGCCCTCATTCTTATATTTATTAGCTTCTAATTTATCTATGTTTATAATATCCCCATCAGCATTAACGACTTCTTCTCTGGATTCATCTAAAACAGCTTTTTTCTTTTTAGGTATTTGTTCATTTTTTGCTAAACCTTCAATAACAGTATCATTGATGTTCTTTTTAATAATATCATAACTATTTATTTTTGTTTCTAATGCTTTCAATATGCTTGTTTTTTGAGCATCAGATAATTCTTCAACTTTGTATTCTTCCTTAAATCTATTTAAATATTCTGTTTGTCCATCTGTAAGATTATTTAAGTCAATAGTTTCATTGTAATATCTCATTATATAGCCATTATAACTATCTAATGCAACGGGCATAACAGTTGTTAGGAATGCAATATCATCATCTGTTAGTTTAGATAAATCAACGCTAACATAATCACCTTCTTCATTTTTTGTTCCTGCTTTGTTTAGTATCTTAAATGAATCTCTTACTATTGTAGATATTTGTTTTAAGCCATCTATTGTTTCTAACGCTTGTGTTTGCCTATTAATATCAGTTTCAAAAAATTCAAACGGTGTTTCTACACCCATATCTTCTGATATATTTTTAATGCTTCTATTTAATTCTTTTGATACTTTGTTTGATGAATGTTCTATGTCAATACTTTTATTTGACTCATGCTTAATATCTTTAACAATATCAGTTTGTATACGATTTAATAAACGTGGCACACTTTTATTTGGAGGAACTATGGCATTATTTGAATTATTTACATCGTATTTAGCAGTTCTATTAGTCTCTACTACTTCAAATTCAGCTTCTACTGGTTCAGTTTTTGTACGGTCTTGTTGTGATTGTCTATCTACATTTTTATCTCTTACAGTAAGACCCTTTTTACGTCTTGGCCTTAATGCCATATCTCTTATTCCAAACAATAAAGGCATTGTAGCACCATACGTAAATGAAGCTGCTGCAAATTTTGCATAACTAAAATTACCATCTGCGTCTTTAAATTGTTTTGAGTATTCTTCATCTAATAGCATAGAACCTGCAAACGATGCACCTATTATACTGTTTTTAGATATAGGGTTAGTCAAAATCTTTCCTGCGTAAACACTTGCATTTCTTGAACCCATTTTCCATTTAGCATTTGTCCATATCTGCGCTCTAGCTAATGGTGTTGCTACGCCATGTAATATAGCTCCAGAAACAGCTCCATCTTTAAAATATTCCCAAGTATCCATCATTGTATCTACAAAATTTACAGAACCATCGCCATCAACATATTTACCTCTTTTGCTTCTCTGGTCTGCCCTTGAATTAAACTGGCCAATTACTGCGCTACCTGAACCCATCCCTATACTTCCAGTAGACATACTTTTAATCAATTCTCCAGTATTTTTTACTACTCTTTGGGTTAACGAAGGACTTATATTGTTTCCTTTTACAAAGTATCTTGGATAATTTTTTTGCGCCCATCTCATTACTTGAGGTAATAAACGACTTCCAGCCTTACCTACTGTCATTTGCAGTCCTTTTACACCAACTCCATATCCACCCATAAATGATATTAGGGTTGTTGGGTCAGCCAAAGCAATTATGCCTTGTAGTATAATGTCTTTTACATCATTGTTAATTTTAGTATAATCTACATCATATAAATCTTCTCCATACATTTCCCTGTACTGCAATGCAGGAACAGTTTGGTTTAAAGCTGCCTTTATCGACTCCCTTCTAGCTTCAGGTACATACTGTCCTCCCCAGCTTTCTGGGTCTGTTAATAAAGCTCCAACTCCACTTATATAATTTGCTTTGCTTTCTTTAAAAAGTTTTTCGGTTATGCTTGTTATAGGTGATAAAGGGTTTACATCAGATAATTCTAAACCTTTTTTTTGATTTTCTAAAAATTGTTCTCTTTGTATTTGAGAAGTTTTTTGTTTCCACTCTGGAGAATCTATGTTTGGTATTCTGTTAGTTAAACCATATTTACTCTCATATTCCATATAAGATGGTGGCGGATTATTATTAAGAGCTTTTTCTTGATTCTCAAAAATATAATCTAAACTATCTGTTAAATTATTAATTGAATCAGTGGTTACTTCAATATCCATTGGATTGCTTGTATACTGTTCTTCTTCAACAAATATACTATCAGCAGGTGGTAAATTAAATTCTGGAAATTTTGTTCTTGCTAGTTCCCAATATTGCGAGTCTTCCCATCCTACATGTGGAAAGTTTTCTTTCATTACGGAAAGAATTGTATCTTTTTTAAAATCCATTTATTATAATTTTATATTTTTTAAAAAATCGTCTGTAAGTTGTTCATACAATTGATGCATTCTTTTAACAACAAATTCAATTTCTTTAATTGCATCTTTATTGTTTTTATTTTTCTGTATAAATGCAGCATCTTTTACTATCTTTTTAATTAATTGTGCTTGTTCTGGTGTTTTAAAACCTTTTACTTTTACATCGCCTTGAGCTTTTCTTAACATTCTTCTTAGTTGAGTAACACTCATATTAGCTAAGTCGCTTGGAGATAGCTTGCTACCATCTTCTTTGAATAATTTTTTAACTGGTGATTTTTCAGGTATAACTCTTTGCACAGCCTTATTAATTCCTTGTACACTTTCAACATCTTTAAAGGTTGCGTCACCTAAATCTGTCATTTTAGATTCTTCTACTTTTATATCCTCATCAAAAGTTTCAGGGTCATTTTCTATTTCTACAGATGTTCTGTCAGGCTTTAAAGATTCTATTATTTCCATTTGTGCTTTATCAACTATATCTTGCGCAGCCTTTCTGCCAGCCTCCCTATCTAACCTACCAAGTAATTCGTCTAATGAATTTGGCTCTGATTTTGTTTCAACTACATCTGCATCAAATCTTTCTTCTAAAACACCTGACTCTTCTAATTCTTTGCTAAATTCTTTTTGACGAGATTCTTTATCTATTTCGTCTTGAATCTTTTGTTCTCTGGGTGATAGCCTTGATGTATAACTCTCTATTGCTTTACCTATCTTTGTTCTGGCTATCTCTTCTTTAGCAGGGGCATCAATTCCAGTAGCAAAATCTGTACCACTCCATAATTTATACTCACTGTTTTCTACTTCAATAGCAGATTCTATGTTTGATATTTCAGTAGCGTACAATTGTAATACTTCCTGATAACTCATATCTCCTGTCAACTCATTAAGTCTTTCCATTGCTTCATTAAAAGTTAATCCATTAAATAATGAACCTGGTGTTTGAACTGCATCATTAACAATAGATTTTTTCAAATCTTCTTCTGCTTCTACTATTTCACCACTTTCAGATACATTAATAAATGTTGTTGCAATATCACTAGTTTTTTTACCCGACCTAGTCACCGCATCAAGTAATCTTTTTTGATGATTTTTTATCGCATTA
>TARA_A100001201_G_scaffold7720_2_pt1 | contig 9846 bp, 9 predicted proteins | sample TARA_A100001201 | Tara Oceans TARA_A100001201 (sample SAMEA2619872) | marine metagenome | biome: marine biome (ENVO:00000447); feature: surface water layer (ENVO:00002042); material: "saline water (ENVO:00002010), including plankton (ENVO:xxxxxxxx)" | depth 5 m | reverse complement strand
CGCGATTGGAAAGCTGATGGTGAGGGCGGCGGCACTGACGTTGCTCGAACCAGAGCAAGTCAAATTTTGTCTGGCAATGAGCTGTCGCCGGACACAGTTGTGACCATGTCGGCTTGGTTCGCAAGGCACCTTGTGGACAAACAGGGCAAGGGATTCAGTCCCGGTGAAGAGGGATATCCCAGCAATGGCAGGGTTGCTTGGGCTGCATGGGGTGGTGACCCTGGGAAGTCATGGTCCGATGCGCGATCCAAGCGGATCAAGAAAGCTCGTGAGGGTAGACAACTTATTAGCAATAATGAGGAAGAACTCATGACTTCTATGGAGCAAGAACAAGAAAGGGCGGCGCCTGACGCTCTTAAGACAGGAGACTTTGTCTCTTGGAATTCATCAGGAGGCCGCGCCGAGGGCCGAATTGATCGGATTGAGCGCGACGGAACCATTGATGTTCCTGACTCTTCTTTCACGATCACTGGCACTGAGGACGATCCTGCTGCGCTGATCACGCTTTACCGTGACAAGGAGGCTACTGATCGCAAGGTTGGGCATAAGTTCAGCACGCTGACAAAGATTGCTCCAATCCGTGCGGAAGAGCCAGAAAAGAAGCGGTCAGTGGTTGGCGAGCGCATGCAGCGCACTGAGGCAACCGAGATCCGCAGCATTGACGAGCGGACTTTTGAGTTTCCGTTCAGCTCTGAGTACCCAGTTACGCGGTATTTCGGCACTGAGATCCTGAGCCACGACAGCAAGGCGCCAAACTTCATGCGTCTTAATGATGGGGCGCCTTTTTTGTTCAACCACAATCCAGACAAAGTTTTAGGTGTTGTGGAGAGGGCGTACCTCGATGACAGCAAAAAGCGTGCGTATGCAAAAATCCGCTTTTCGCGCTCTGAATTTGCCAAACAGTACTTAGATGACGTTAAAGACGGCATCTTGCGCGGTATTTCGTTTGGCTATTCAATCGATGAGGTTGAGCAACGCGAAGAGGGAGTGCTTGCTACTAGCTGGACGCCACACGAATTGAGTCTTGTTTCAATTCCGGCTGACCCCACTATTGGCATCGGACGTTCACTTCTTTCAGAAGAGGCTGCTGCGCCTGAATCTTCACAGCCCGCGGACACTATTATTGTGAACGAAGCTCCTGTTGAAAAACAGGAAAATCGTTCAGCGGTCACGACCGCATCTACACCCACTCCTGTGATGGAAGATCAAACTCCCAACTTGGAGGTGATTCGGTCGGAGGCCAGAAAGGCCGAGAAAGACCGCGTTGCCGCTATCAATGCTCTCGGTGCTCAACACCGCATGGCAGACCTGGCACAAGAGCTGATTGATGGAGATAGCTCCATTGACGAGGCTCGTGCTGCAATTCTCGAAAAACTAGGAACCCGCCAAGTGGAACAACCGATTCGTTCTGCCGATGTATCTTCCAATGATCTCGGCTTGTCCCAGAAAGAAGTCAAGCGCTTCAGCTTCATCCGCGCACTGAACTATCTGGCTAGCCCAGGCGACGCTCAGGCTCGTCAAGCAGCTGAATTTGAGATTGAAGTCGGACGCGAAAGCGCCAAAAAGTACGATCGTTCCTCGAACGGCATCGTGGTTCCTAACGAGGTGCTGCGTCGTGACTTGAATGTTGGCACTGCAACTGCCGGGGGCAACCTTGTTGACGATGTGCTGCTGTCAGGCTCGTTTATTGAATTGCTTCGCAATCGTCTTGCGTTGGCACAAGCCGGCATGACAACGCTGAGTGGAATCAATGGAAACATTTCAATTCCCAAGCAGGACGGCAGTGCATCTGCTTACTGGGTAGGTGAGGGATCTTCTCCTACTGAGTCTCAGCAAACCATCGCGCAGGTGAATCTTTCGCCTAAGACTTGTGGTGCTTTTACTGACTTTAGCCGGAAGCTTTTGCTTCAGTCTGATATCAGTGTTGAGCAAATGGTTCGTGATGATTTGGCCAAAGTGCTGGCTCTCGAACTGGATCGCGTTGGCTTGAACGGTTCTGGTTCTTCTAACCAGCCGTTGGGCATTATTAACACCACTGGCATCGGCACTCAGTCGTTGACCAGCTTTGGTACGTTTGCTGAGTACATCGGCATGGAAACCGATGTTGCAGTCGCTAACGCCGATGCCGGCTCCCTGCGTTACATCATTAACGCATCTGCTCGCGGCGCTCTTAAGAGCACCGAGAAGGCTTCTGGCACTGCTCAATTCGTCTACGAAAACGACGAAATCAACGGTTACCCTGTGACCGTCTCCAACCAGCTCGCTAACAACGACGCTTTGTTTGGTGACTTCTCACAGCTGATCATGGCCATGTGGTCTGGCCTGGATCTGACGGTTGATCCTTATGCAGGCGCAACTGCAGGCACCGTTCGCATCATTGCTCTGCAAGATGTCGACTTTGCTGTCAAGCAGCCCGGCGCATTCTGCTTTGCAACCTGATCCAAGTGATCTGTTACATCGTTTCTGACTCATGAAGATTGAAATTCTGAGGCCAGTAATGATTTCCGGGGAGCCCGCCGCGGCGGGCTCTATTTTGGAAGTCGAAGATGCTGCAGCTTGGACATTGTTGCGTCTTGGCAAGGCTGTCGAGCATCGAGAAGAGGCTGCAACGCCTGTTCCTGATGAAGAAGCCCCTGCTTGTCCACCTAAAAAGCCCACTACTCGCAAGAGGACTAAGGAATCATGAGCGTTGGCAACACTCGACGGACTATGACCGTCCTTTCGTTTGCGCCTAACGACGTTGTCACTGCAACTGGCAACGAAACAGGCGTTGACCTTCTGGATTATGAAGGTGACATCACCTTGATCCTTGATGCTGAAGCTGGCGGCTCTGGAATTACCTATGCCGTCAAAGTGCAAGACTCTGCTGACAACAGCACTTTTGCTGATGTCACGGACGCTGCATTTACGACCACCACTGCTAACACTGCTCTTGTCGAGAGCCTTGTTGTGAACTCTGATGAAATCAAGCGTTATGCGCGTGTTGTCATCACTGTTGCCGGCGGCACTGGTGCAGGTGCCGTGAGCGTCACTGGACTGGGACGCAAGAAGTACAACTGATCTCTGATCTGCCGCCCCCGCAATGCGGGGGCTTTTTCATATGGCACTTGCATTCACAGAAGATCTAAACGCTTTTTTCGACACACCGGGCTTCACAGTTCCTGTGGTCTTTGGCACCAAAACAGGTGTGGGGTACTTTGAGTCACCTAACGAAATCATTGCTGACGGCGTGGTCTTGACAACTGACTATGCCGTCGTGGTTAAAACTTCAGATTTCTCTGCAGTCACGAACGGAAGCGCGATGACTGTAGATGGGATTGCTTATACGGTGCGTGAACCAATGCTGTTGGATGACGGCAAGATAATGCGTGTGATGTTGATGAAAGACTAAGGCATGACTACTAAGCGCGAAAACATCCTGGCTGCGATCAGGACTGCCCTGACAAACACCACTGGTGTAAGCACCAGGATCTATCGCACTCGTGTTGATCCGATTGCAAGGGCAGAGTCACCAGCAATCATCATTCAGCCTATCCGTGATGTCTGCGTTCAAACCACCAGCCTGCCAAAGCTGGATTGGACGATGACCGTCAGAATTACAGTGATTGAGAGGGCTGATATCCCTGATCAGGCGGCAGACGACACTGTTGAGTCGTTGCACAGCAAGATCATGGCCGATTTGACGCTTGGCGGATACGCGCATGATGTCCTTCCTGTAAGGACAGAATTTGAATTTATCGAGGCTGACAAACCGTCAGGTTTGATTAGTTGCGAATATGAGATCCGCTATCGAACAGAGGTTAACGATCTGACTCAATAAGCCGTTGCGGCTACGCTAAACCTAAACACCCTTCCCACTTACCATGTTGGATGAACACAGTGGTCATGGCGGGAGCTACCTCCTTGATCCTGAAACAGGCGTCCGCACTCTGATCGAGCGGACGCTTCCACCACAACCATCACAGGAAACATCCGATGGCACTGCTACTACGCAAACGCCTGATACTGATCGAGACGGAGTCGACTTACGGGACGGATCCGACTCCTGACGGAGCAGATGCTGTACTCGTAAAGGGTCTGGAGATCACGCCTCAAAGTAGTGACGTTGTCAGTCGTGACCTGATTCGTCCTTACCTTGGAGCTTCCCAGCAACTACTGGCCAACACTCGTGTCGAATGCTCATTCAGCGTTGAGCTTGCTGGCTCTGGCGCTGCAGGCACTGCACCGCAATACGGCAAAGCACTTAAGGCTTGTGGTTTGGCGGAGACTGTCGTCGCCAACACCAGCGTCACCTACGATCCTGTCAGTGCAAGCTTTTCGTCAGTCACGATTCACTATCTAATCGACGGCGTGCGTCACAAAGTGACTGGTTGTCGTGGCAACGTAGCTATCACTGCCAACGTGGGAGAGATCCCGACTCTCGACTTTACTTTCACTGGGATTTACGTTGCCCCAGACGATAGTGCATTGGTTACGCCAACCTATGCGAACCAAGATGATCCTTTGCTGTTCAAGAACGGCAATACCAGCAGTTTCCAGCTGTTGTCTTATGCCGGTGCTTTGCAAAGCTTCTCGTTCGACTTAGGCAACTCAACTGTTTATCGCGAGCTGGTGGGTGGCAGCAAGGAAGTTCTGATCACTGATCGTGCGGCCAATGGGTCAGTCACTATCGAGGCAGTGGCCTTAGGCACTAAGGATTACTTTGCTTCTGCGGTTGATGACGATGCCGCTTTAGGGAACTTGCAGTTCACTCATGGCACTGCTGCTGGCAACATTGTCCAGTTCACCTCTAGCAAGGTTGACATTGGCGATGTGTCTTATGGCGATCAAGATGGCATTGCGATGCTTAACATCCCATACACCTGCGTGCCGGATTCTGCAGCCAACGCTGAGTTTGACCTGATTTACACCTAAGCTTTAAGAGAGCTGCGTCGATAGGGGGCCTTTGCGGGCTCCCTTTTTTTGTGTATGCTGAGCCAGCTTATTTGATTTATCTGATGGCTTTTGTTCGCAAGAAGGTAAAAACCTTTAAGTGGCCTGTTGAAGTGCAGGAGCCAAGTGCTACCAAGCCAGGCAAGTTTGAAAAGTCTGAGTTCACGGCAATTTTCAAGCGAGTGAAGCTGTCTGAACTGGAGGGCGTTTCTGAGTCAGAGGGCGTGTCTTTGCTTAAGAAAGTGCTTGTTGGATGGGAGGGCATTAAAGACGAAGACGGTGACGAGATCGAATTCTCTGAAGCCGAGCTTGATGATTTTGCTGATGATGTGGATTGGCTGAAGGCAGTGCTTTCTGCTTACACCAATACATATGCTGAGGCTCAATCGGGAAACTAAGAGAGGCTGCGGTCTACTGGGCTTCTGGCGGCAAGGTCGTTGACGACAAAACTCAAGATGATGCTGCTGCTTTTGGCATAGACCTGCCAGCACCAAAAAAACAAGAGTCAGAGGACTTTGAGGTTTGGGACGACAACTGGGACATTGTCATGATGTTCCTGCGTATGCAGACCCAATGGACCGTCAGCATGGCTGGATACGTTGGGTTGAAGTACGAGGTACTGCTAGTTTCCGGCGGCCTTTTTGACCTATATGATGTGGAGAACCGTCGTGAAGTGCTCGAAGGTCTCCGCATCATGGAATCTGCAGCACTGACCGAATTCAGCAAGAAGGCAGATGGCTAAGACTGTTGGCGAACTTCTTGTCAGGCTGAGGGCAGAGGGGCTAGAAAGCGTAACTGCACTGAAGAGCGCGTTGCGGAAGCTGGGCGAAGCTTCTGCTTCAAGTGATAAACGCCTATTAGAACTCAAAAAAGATATTTTAGAAGTAGCAAGGGCGGGCAAGTCAAGCAGGCAGTCTATAAAAGGTCAAATTGATGCCCTGAAAGGTCTTAGAGATCAAGCCACTTTAGGCGGAGAAGCTTTTAAGCAGTTTTCAAAAGATGTAGCTGAGTACGAGGCAAAACTCAAAGCTGTTGACGCTCAAATTGATTCAACGGGAAAGAAGATAGCGACATTAAGGCAGCTTGAAACTCAATTTACTGGCAGAACGGTTGAAGGCGTAGAGAAACAAATTGCTTCAAGGAAAAAGCTGCTAGATACGCTGAAGCCTTTGACTGCAGAGTACGCCAAGCAGCTCGGAGGTATTAACGCTTTAGAGCAAGGTGTGTCGAGAGCATTGGCGCGTCAACAGGTTATTGCTAGCGCTCAAATGCAAGCAACTGTCAGGTTTGCAAGAGGTGGTGATGTTACTGGCGGCCCTGGCACATTTGCTTCAGCCCTTACAGAAGGACTGGGGCCATTACCTCAAACAATCAACGCTTTAAACCTAGAGATAGGAGAGCTTAAAACAGAACTTAGAGATTTAGATTTTACGTCTGAAGATTACAGTCAGACTCAAGCGCGAATTCTTGAACTTGAGGAGGAGCTCAAGAAGGTAACTGATGCCAGGACCCAATCTGTTATTGATCAAGAAAAGAGGCTGAAAAAACTAGACGAGACGGAAGAGCGGCGTGCTAGACGCGCAGCGAAAGTTGCTGGTATACAGGCAGCCTTAAGTGGCAGGCGCGGAGACACCCTTGAAATAGGTAGCCGTGACCCCAAGACAGGCGCGATTATCGCCGAGGGAACAGCGCCTTTAATGCCATATGTTCCTCCTCAGGTTCGTGAAATTAGCGATCTGTATCGCAGCATCGGCGATATCGGCATGGCTGGGATTAGCGCTGATATCGATCGGATGGGCAAGAGTTACCAAGAGGTGGCTCGCGATATTCAAGAGGCGACTCTCGCGTCAAACGGCAGCATCAATAGTCTCCAGGCGCAACGCGCCTCATGGGCCTCACTGCGAGCAGGTCTCGATCCCACCAGTAAGGAGTACAAAAAGGTTGGACGTGAGATTGAGAAGATAGATCGTCAACTGGAAAAATTAAACAAACGGCGTCGTCGTCCAACTTTTGCAGGCGCTGCATCAATACTTGGCGGCATTGCTGCTGGTGGCGTTTTTGGCGGTCCTGAGGGTGCCGTTGGCGGTGCTATTGGCGGCGCTGTAGGTGGGGTCGCTGGTGTTGCAGCAGGCGCTGCAATTGGCGCACAGGTCAAGATGCTTCGTGAAGCGCTTGGCGCGACCGCTAGTTATGCAGCAGAGCTACAAAAACTTGAGATCGCTCTTGAAGGTGTCACTGAAGTACAAGACAAATTTGGCAACAAGGATGTCATTTCAAGCCTGGGCAATTATCAAGCAGGCTTAAAAGCAGCGTCTGATGTCACCAGGGACTTCAATATTCCACTTGATGTTTCTACTAAGGGCATTACGCGCTTAGCCGCAGCCGTTATTGGTGCTGGAGGTAACATTACTGACGCGGAAATTGTTTTTAGAAATATCACTTCTGCCATTAAAGCGACAGGCGGCGGAGCACAAGATGTAGACTCGGCAATAACAGCCATGGTGCAGACTTTCAGCAAGGGAAAAGTTAGCGCCGAAGAACTTTCTGGGCAGTTAGGTGAAAGATTGCCGGGCGCTGTTACTAAATTTGCGAAAGCAAATAATATGACTCTGCCAGAGCTTCAAAAAGCATTTAAGGCTGGCACTGTTGGTTTAGATGAGTTAATGAAATTTGTTGTTAGCCTTGGCCCTGAATACGAAGAAACCGCCAGACAAATTGCAGATAGTAGCGCTGACTCAGGAGCAAAAGCTGCTGTTGCGTTTCAACAAGTTCGTCGGGAGATAGGAGAGGCTTTGCAGCCTATAGGCGGTGAGTTGCAGAAGGCTTTTGCTGATTTTACATTAAGCATATTGCCTGCCATTAAGGGGGCTGCGACAGGAGCAGGCACTGCCTTGAAAGGATTGATGAATATTTTAGCAGGGCTGGTTGCCAACTTAAAAGAAATTTTGATTGTTGCAGGAGTAGCAGGAGCTGTAGGTGCGTTTCTGAAATTAACTAAAATTGTCGCGGCCTTGAAGGTTGCAGTGTTTGACTTAAAACTTGCCTTCGCTGTTCTGACGAAGACAATGCTTTTCAACCCGTTTATCGCCTTGGCAGCAGGCATAACAGCAGCAACAATTGCGTTGATCAAGCACACAAAGAAAAATGAAGAGTTTAATAAGTCTGTAATATCTGGAAACACTTCTAACGAAGAGGCCAATGACAAGCTTCGTGACTTGAATGACAAGGTGGCAGAGCTAGAACAGCGTCTCGAGAAAGAAACAAATAATCGAATGATTAAAGCTCTGAAGAAACAGCTTGACGCGGCAAGGATCGCTGCTGGAAATTTAGAGCTAGCTATGAGACTAGCTAGCAGTTACACGGTAGCAGGCGTCGAGTATAACCGCATGGAGGGCACGCCTATTAATCCTCCCGCGTCTACTTCAGTGAGTGATTTCCCTGATGCAGATGGTGGCGGCTCAGAGTCTGCACGAGTCATGATGACCCAAGTTGAGCTGGACTTAAGGGATCGAATACGCCAGGCAAGACTGGAGGAAAATAAATTTCTTGAGGCCTCCTTGACATATGAATTAGATATTTTGACTGCAAATAAAGAGACAGAAGATGCTATTGCGCGAACAAATGCAATCCAGCAGGCTGGCGTTGATTTAATACTTAAAGGTCGAGATTTGAGAAAACAACAGGCTGATCAAGCCGCGAGAGAAGCTGAAGAAAAGGCTCGCACGGCCGATCGCATCGAACAAGCAAGAGTGCTTGCTGGCGAGATTACTCAGGAAGAATATGAACGCGCCAAGATTCTCAAGGAGATGGAAGTCCTTTTGAAGGACATGCCTGAGTTGCTCGACAAGATTAAGGAAAAGCTTAAAGAGGCTGGCACACCTCTTCAGTCATTCAGAGACGGCTTGGAAAAAGTGTTTAAGGAGGCTATGAACGTCAACCAAGCCCTTGCGGATGCTGGTGTGCAAGCAGTACAGAAGTTTGGCGATGCGTTTGCAGATTTTGTCGCAACCGGCAAGGCAAGCTTTGCTGATTTGACAAGGTCCATTCTGCAAGATCTGTCTCGCATCTTTGCAAGGGCTGCACTGTTTAAAGCGTTGTCGTTTATTCCTGGTGTTGGGAATTTCTTGTCTCTGCCAGGCTTTGCCGACGGCGGGGTAATCGCTAAGAACAAGATCGTGCCATTCGCTTATGGCGGCATCGTGAACAAGCCGACGATCTTCCCGATGGCGAATGGTGCCGGCCTGGTTGGGGAGGCCGGGCCTGAAGCGATAATGCCGTTGCGTCGTGGTCGTAATGGCAAACTCGGTGTTGAGGCTTCTGGAGGCGTTGGTAATGTAGTGGTAAATGTTGATGCATCAGGCTCCAGAGTGCAAGGTGACCAACCCAATGCAAAAGCACTTGGCTCTGCTATCGGCGTAGCGGTGCAGGCTGAGCTGATCAAACAAAAACGCCCTGGAGGCTTGCTTAGCTAATGGCTACTTTCCCAGACATTGACGCTGACTATGGCGCAAGCAAGAAGGCCAAACCTCAGGTTCGTTCCATTCAATTTGGGTCTGGCTACTCGCAACGCGCTCAGTTTGGCATCAACCAAGACCCAAAGGTGTGGACGCTGCAATGGGATAACAGAACGGCGACTGATGCAAATACCATCGAAGATTTTCTAGAGGCCCGTAAAGGTGTCGAGTCATTTGCCTGGACACCTCCTGATGACACCACTTCGTATAGGTGGATCTGCCAAGAATGGACGAAGACAATGCCATACTCCAACTTGTTCAATATTTCGGCTACTTTTATTCAAGTGTTTGAAACCTAATGTCTTACCCAAAAGAAACGCATAGATGGTCGGCAGGCAGAATTTATGCTGTCGGTGACGTTGTTCGAGCTAAAACGTCAAACACTCTTGCATTTAAGTGT
>TARA_A100001201_G_scaffold13521_1_pt1 | contig 9860 bp, 5 predicted proteins | sample TARA_A100001201 | Tara Oceans TARA_A100001201 (sample SAMEA2619872) | marine metagenome | biome: marine biome (ENVO:00000447); feature: surface water layer (ENVO:00002042); material: "saline water (ENVO:00002010), including plankton (ENVO:xxxxxxxx)" | depth 5 m | reverse complement strand
AATGTGGTTATGTCAACAACAACAAAAGCAGAGTAGTCGTTACCAACACCACGTGCAACGTCAACAGTAACAGTGTAATCGTGTTTATTGATTGGTTCTTCATAAACATCCAGTCCGGCATTGGTTTGAATGGCCTTCTCAAAGACCAGTGCTTTCAGTTTACTCGGTGCAATCAAAGTGTCAACTGATCCAAGAAACTCGCACTCAAACTCAATCTTGAATTGCTGTTCTGATGTGTTCTTAATAGTTTGTTCTTTCCAGATCTCATCCCTACCAGGAACTTCTGACCAGTGAACATCTGTTGGAACATATTCGTTTCTTTGTTTCTCTGCATCAACCCACAACCTGTAGAAGTGATTCATCCCGTGAGGGGTAGAAACGATAATTACTTTTGTTGATTTACCAGAAGTAATAGTAGGATAAACAGATGCAAAGAAGGCATCAGCAACATGATTTGGAACGAACGCAAATTCGTCCAAAAAGAGAATGTTGAATGACATACCTCGAACAGCAGATGCTGACGTTGATGCCGCCAAGATCTTAGATCCGTTCTCTAGTTCAATGTTACCTTTGTTCCATACAAGAATACCCTGTTGCATCCACTTGGGTAAGTTCTCATATGCAGTAGCTAAACGTGCTAATAGTTCTCTGGCAGTTGTGGCTTTGTTAGCCAGAATACCAATGTTGACACTATCGTTGAAGATAGCATAGTGAAGTAGATACGACACACAGGTGGTAGACTTACCAGTCTGTCGAGGCATTTTACAGATATTGAATCTGTTATTGTGAAAATTATTGATTAACTTCTCTTGGAAGTCATAAGTTCTAAAGGGTTGAAGACCATGATCCAGAGTCACGATCTTCACATAGTTTTGAGCAAAGTAAACTGGATCATTCTTACACTTAATATACTCTTCAATTTGTTCTTGGGTAAACTCAATGGGTGTATTAGCCTTCTTAAGAAGGGGATTACCCAAATAAACATCATTACTCATAAGTTACTCAGCAGTTCCAACGACGACGTGCAGCCTTACCTCTTTCACCTGTCCAACCACGACTACGAGCACAGAAGCTCTTACGTCTTTTAGCTGCCTTAGAACCAGGCTTCAGTTTAGAGGGAGGAGTAGTAACAGCTGTTTTCAGGTTACCACCAGTACGTCTGTTGTACTTAGCAACTCCCTTAGCTGTCATACCAGCACCACTCTCAGTGCTTCTCTTATCTCCAGACTTCTGAGACATACCAGACATGTCTTCTTGCATCGCCTGTCTCCAGTTGGAGTGTTCAGAGTAAAGATCATTGTTCTGTTTGAGACGAGAAGCTCTGTGCTTATTTCTCATCTGAGATCTCTTTCTGTTCTCATCAGCCTGCATCCTGGCTTGAACTTCTTTGTTGACATCCTCAGTGATACCTGAGTCAGATGCAGCTTCACCTTTCTCGTTATCATCAACATTATCTACAGAATACTTGTCCCACATCTTGCCACCATAGGCACACTCGGAACGAGTTTCTTTCTTCTCACAGAGACGACAATACTTTTTTTCTTCCTTGTTCTCATGGACATGAGTTTCCTCATCAACACCAACGTTGATGTATGGATCATCATAGTCAACAACAGAGATAGAATAGGATCTCAGTTGAGAACCAGGATACATCTTATCCAGTGCAGAGGCAACAGCTTGTCTGTTAGGAACTTTTGCATCAGGGAAGAACAACTTCACCATCATCATCTTACCTCTCCATCCAAAGATGACTTGGTACATGTTACCAGTCTGAGGTTTAGTTCTAACGACTTCCTGAAGTTGACCACCTTTGATGGGTTCTGGTTCAATCAGATTAGTTGTCTCGATCTCAGTAGGGATGTAGTTATCTTTCCAATCGGATGTATCTACTTCTTCCTTCTTGACACAGTTTGGATATCTCTTACCAAACATGGTCTTCATACCTTTCTTCTCATATCCCTTCCAACACTTCTCATCAAGAACCTCAACTTCATATCCAGCGTACTTCAATGCTGAGATTTGAGTTTCAGTCAGTTCAGGAAGTTTGTAGAAATCTTCCATTCCCTCACTCTTATTACCCCAGTTAGCAGCACCAACCTTACGACACTTGACCAATGCACCAGAGGCATAAGCCGAAGGCCAGACAGAGTAACGAGACTTGACCTTGTGGTAACAAGCGTCCTTAGAACCTGAACCTTTACCGGGTTTGTCCTTGGCTTCGATTACTGTTTCTTCCTTCATTTTCTTCTTAGGTTTATCAGTAGGGACATAAGTTGGTTTGGCTGCTCCAGACTTTTGTTGTTGTCCGGGGTCAGCCGCCTTCTTTCTTCTCTGTGCAGAAAGTCTCTCTTTCTTCGACATCGAAGCTCTCTTTGCCGAAGAGACACACTTAGGAGTTCCCTCACCAGGTTTGTCACTTGCACAGGTTCCACCTGTTACAACATTGACCCAACCAGATTTACCATCCTTTGATTTTGACTTACCAAACCAATCCCTAAGTCCCTCTTCGTTAATCATTTCACACAAGAGTTTTTATTATTTATAAAGTTTCCCCTATGAATTACAACGATCTCCTGCATAGTGTGGCCTAACTCCATCAGCAAGAACATAATGAAAAAACACCTCTTTAGAATGGTAAATTTAGAGGTATTCTAAAAAATTCATTGTTTGTTTCTTCCATAAAATAAATTTCAGGCCCAGTTGGGGGGTAAATAATTTGAACGGCGTTTATATCATCGTTGAATTGCCTAGTTGTCCTGTTGGATTGCGTAGCCTGAGTATCTGGTGAACCTGGCAGTGCATTTCTATTGTCTAAATAACGTACCCACCCAAAACTGACCTCAGCAACAATCGTCCAAGTAGCACTATCAAATCTGTGAGCTGGTCTATCAGATTTATGTATCGTAAGTACATCATCTGTCTTATCAAACATTGCAATATGCTTTCCATCCTCTAGAAAATGAAAAGCAAAGTCATCGACATTGGTGCCATTTCGATTGATTGTGTTACTTTGGCCTAAATTAGTATGATGAGTATCTCGTGTTCCTAATTTCCAAGGTACAGTTGTCTGAACAGTGACAATTCGTTGAGTTGCCTTATCAAATGCAGAAAACAATGTACCGTCAGGGGATACATGAATTGCTTTAATGTCTGTATTCGTGGTCGAATAAGTTCTAAGATTAATAACGCCATCATAGTAAGTCTTGGCGTCATAGTTGGTTTTAAGGGGAAATTGAAGAATACTATCATTCCCGTCTGCCCGACCTCCAAATACTGTTAAGTATTGACCATTAGCTCCACCATAAGTACACCCACGGATACCATCGAGATAAGTAGTATTTACTAGATTATTGTAGTTTTGAACGGTAATATTCCTGTCCCAATGGTTACCGGTAAGAATAAGTTCAGTATTAGTAACATCACTTGAAGTGTCATAGGCGGTTGCATAGTCTCTTACATAAACCTTGTGGTCATGACTAGTTTCATCTCGGGTGAAAATCAACTGAGTGCCGTCATCGTTCCATGTGATTTGATGAGGTCTAGTGCCGATAGTATTGAAACGAGTATGAGAAGCAGTGGAAATATCCCATGCGGTAGTGCAGGTGTAGGTATCAACACCACTACCAGAAATGCCAGAAACAAAGAACATGGTGCCATCAGGTTTCCACGTAATATCCGTTGGTGCTGACTCTTGACTAGCAACAGAAAATGTTTGTTCCTCAGTTACAGTCGAAGTAATATCCCAAGCCGTTGAGACAGAGTATTCAGCTACAAGGTCTCCAGTAATATCAACAATCCAAAAAGTTGTTCCATCAGGTTTCCAATCAAAGCCGATTGGAGCAGTGTTTCCACCATTGCTATTAAAGTTTTCATTTCCGTCATAAGTTATACCAGAAGTAACGTCATAGGCTGTAGTTAATGAATATTGCCGCATATTATCGTCTGAGAGATTTATAGAATAAAATTTAGAACCACTATCGCCGAACTTACTCCCCCACATATTGGATCTATAGCCTCCTGCATCCATATAGTTTCCAACGCCATTAAAATCAGCGTTGTGTCGGATCAGACTTGACTGAGAAATATCCCAAGCAGTACGCAATTCAAATTCAATAAACCCATCATGAACTGCATCGGCAAAGTATAGTTTTAGACCATCGTTACGAAACCAGAATGTATAGTTTGCAGTAATGCCAAACAAACTGGACATATTAGACGTTTGGTCCTGTGTCCCTGTAGACATATCCCAGGGAGTTGTACAGGATATGCGACGGAAGTAGTCTCCAGCCTCAAACCAGTAAAACATTTTTCCATCGGGACGCCAATAGATCGTGTTTACATTAGCATCTACATGTGGACCATTAGTTACACTTCCGATAGCTAAATCTCTTCTACCAGCAGGTTCCTGATTAAGCGCCAGGGAGAGAGCTAAATTGTCGTCATTGTCAATGATTCCACTAATACGACGAGAATAGTCTGGGTATCCAGTAATTAGTCCTCTATTTTTAGGCATTAGGAAATCTCCTCGTAACTGATAATGACATCGGCTCCATTTGCGAGATCAGATTTGAAATAAAGCGCATCTCCCTCTTCTAAGTAAACATAAGTATCCTTACGAACTAGGACTTGAGATGCAGCATATGGAACATAAACCTGATAAGCCAGGTAGTACTTTACGCTACTACGCAAAATATAAAGATCAACATACACATTATTGTTAGACGAAACATTCGCAGCAAATACGGAATTTACCTTCAGGGCCTTACCACTGGACGAAGCGTTTGAAAGAACACTTGTCTCGTTAGTGGTCGATATCTTAAAAATATCAGATTTGCCATTAATTGTTGTTGGACTTACTAAATTTGGTGCTGCCATTTTTTAAATCTCCTTAGTTTTATTTAGAATATCATTCCAGCAATTACAGCAAATCCATTTGATCCACCACCTCCCCCAGAAGCAGTAGAAGTAACTATAAAGTTACCAGCAGGACTCTCAAGAACAGTTATATTTTCTCCTGCTTGAATATTAGTAGCAATACCAGTTAATCCAGATCCATCACCAATGAAAGCAGATGTTGTAATAACACCAGAAATATTAACATCACCTAGAACATCTAATTTAGATGATGGTGTACCGGAACCTATACCAATCCTATCATTTGATATATCAGTTGTTATTAAATTTGAAGAAACTAAATCTCCAGTACTTCTAGTCTTTCCCATGAGTTATAGTTTTATGTTATTTATCTTTAAATACCAGATATCCTCATTCAAGAGATGTGACCTTCATATCCTACTTTGATAAGAAATCATTTCCTCTGATAATCACATCTTTAAAACCTTCTAAATCTCGGGAACCCCAAAAGTCTTTTGCAACCATAATCTCTAGATGTTTTACGTTGTTGTTAATCATATCAATTTCTTCTGTCGTATGATCTGTCTTTTGAAGTAATAAAAAGTTGAGTAGAACCATGCTGTCAGTAGCAGCAGAATAATGCTTATCAATTTCTTCAGTAGTAAGAGTTTCTGAAGTAATCAATTCATTTGTTGGGTAGGAATTAGACATTTGAAAATCCTCGTAGTAAGTTTTAATATTTAGATGCCAGCAGCATCAAGACGAGCAATAAGGGTGTCGATTATGGTCTGCTGTTCCTTGATGGCATTGACCAAGACGGGAACCAGTGCTTCACCGTTATAACGTAATTTATCAGGATCGTCATTATCAATAATGACAGCATTGTCTTCACCCTCAAGTGCAAGAATATCCTGTGCTTTAAATCCATAACGAACTGGGCCATTAGGTGTGTCTGAGTCTCGTGCGAACTTGAATTGGAATGATACTGGATTGAGTTGTTTTATAAACTCCAGACCGTGAGGTACAGTGCCAAAGTTCATCTTGTCTCTGGCATCCGAGACTACTGTCCATGCCACTTGTACATAAGCGTTAGTGACAGCTGTACTCCCCATTACAACACGGTTATTCGACGTACTCAAACCAAAGACAGGTGCGTAACTGCCACTACTATTACAAGAACCAATGACAATGTTGCCACTTCCCGTGGTGTTGAAATAACCAGCATCTCGGCCGACAGCAACGTTGTCATCTCCAGATGTGTTTTTGCGTAAGCTTCGGTATCCTAAAGCAGCATTGTTTAATCCACTGTCGTTGTCATACAGTGAGTCACGTCCGACACTAGCATTTTGATATCCACTGGTGTTAGTATACATTGAACCACGGCCGACGGCAGTATTGCTAGCTCCGGTGTTAGATTTGAGTGCTTGTGCTCCGAAAGCAGAATTACTCCATGAGGTGGTATTCGAACTCAATGCTTGATCACCAAAAGCAGAATTATTACTACCAGTGGTGTGGGATTCCATTGCTAGATAACCAAATGCGTTATTGCTGGCTCCACTACTACAGTTCTCCAGTGCATCATAACCGAAAGCATTGTTATACCAGTTATCACTAGTTTTCAATGCATCGTATCCAAAGGCACAGGACCTCGATGCAGTAGTGGCAGTTGACAATGCGTACGCACCAACAGCAGTGTTGTTATCGCCCGTAGATATCGCAGTACCTGCATCCTGTCCCATCAAAGTATTGTACAGAGCACTGCCTGAGAAACTATCACCAGCATTTGCACCTAATGTTGTGTTGAATTCAGCATCAGACCCTCCAAGTAACAGTCCAGTTGATTCGATACGAAGTCTTTCTGTGCCACCTGTGGAGAATATTATATGACCAGTCTCTTGGTTCTCAATATAAAGAACTCCATTCGAGCCAGCCCTAATCCTTGTACCATCACCATGATCAGAACCAATCGTATCATTAGTAAGATGTAAAGTACAAGAACCAGGGGATATGTCATGAAATTGTGCTGTATATCCGTTACCTGTTCCTACATTAAATCCAAAATGGCCACTTCTATCGATGCGCATCCGCTCAGTCGGACTTGACGCACCATCCGCAGTAGTGGAGAACACTAGGCGTCCCGGCATGTCATTAGACCCAGGGGTGCCATCTACTTCTGCAGAAATTTGCGCTCCTACTGTCTCCATGTCAGTTCCGTCTGCTCCTGCAAAACGGATTTGACCCATTACATCATCATCAGAAAGAAGACCTGTAACAGAGTTTCGTCCATGACCCAATGCAATAACACCGCCAGGGCCTAAAGCATTTGCCGTGCTGTAGAAAGCACCAGTAATGCTATTACTAGCATGCGTAACCTGCAGCTTTGCAGTGGCTGTAGATGCAACGTCAATAGTTGATGTTGCCCCCACCAACAACCGCCCAGAGCTATCGATTCTCATCGCCTCAGATTCACTTCCAGAAGAGGCGGTCTTAAATGCTAATGAGTTTGAAAACGAACCGAAACCACCGGCTTGAATTGTAGCAAGGCCAGATTCAACACCAAATGTTAAATATTCACTAGTTACACTTGGACCACTAATTCTAAGAATTTTCTCTTCATACGCTCCTTGTACAACTGACAACCTGCTCGTTGATGAGGATGTACCACCAATCACAACATTACCCGAGCTTAGGATTCTCATCCGCTCGGTCGGGCTGTTTGAACCGTCCGCAGTAGTAAAGAACATTAGGCGTCCCGGCATGTCATTTGTGCCAGGTGTACCGTCTACTTCTGCGCGAATTCTGGCAGAATCCCTATACGCTCCGCCATCGTATCCCTTGAATGAGATTGAACCTGTTTGATCGCCACTGTTAACAATAGAAGGTGAAGCAGTCGATCCACGGGATTTATTTAACAATAAAATTGGACCTGAGTTTGACGACTGACCACGAAACACTTCTATTGGGTTAGCAGTATCGTTGACCACTTGAAGAGGTGAGCCATCGCCGTGACTAGTAGTCGTCCCCAACAACAACCGCCCAGAGCTGTCAATGCGAAGTTTCTCTGACCCGTTTACTCTAAATTGATGACCGTGGTTAGAAGAGTGTCCACGGGAATCATAAACAGCAGACATGTTGCCATCGTCTGCAAAAATTTCAACAACTGCAGCGTTACCAGATGAATCTTCAATTCTTAAAGTAGAAATTCCATCACGTTGAATTTCAAGGCCAGAGCCATTAGAGAACAATGGTGACGCGGTGCCCAGACCCATATTTCCAGATGAGTCGATGCGCATCCGCTCTTGTGATGAATGACCAAGTGTCATTTCTCCACTAGACACTTCAATCTTCATGTCGTTACTTCCAACATTGCGGAAGTAAAGTTGTGCAGTTGAATCGTCTTCGTTACTAATGCGAAGAACCGCGTTAGTTGCAGCATTTACATGCAAGTTAGCCAAAGGATTGCCCGTACCCAGACCCATACGCCCCGATGAGTCGATTCTCATCCTCTCAGTCGGAGAAGACGCACCATCCGCTGTTGTGAAAAATGTCAAGCGAGCTGGCATATCATCTGCACCAGGTGTTCCGTCCACATTGGCCAGAATACTTGCACATTCCACGAACTGTGAAGCATCGTTTCCTTGGAATGAAATGTGACCAACAGTGTCACCATTTTGTAAGATTGTATTTCCAGTACTTCTTGTTTTGGCTAGTATAAGATTGGCACCATAAATGTCATCTGCTTGACGAATTAATGCAACATCAGGATAATTTCCAACTTGAATCTGAGCCGTATTGGTAGAATTATAGAAATTAGAATATGGGGTAGAGAGACCATGCAACAACTTCCCCGATGAGTCGATACGCATTCTCTCTGTTGAATTTGTTCTAAAGGCAAGAGGTGTAGTTGATCCTTGTGCTTGGACAATAAATTGATCAGCAAGATTGTAAATAGAACCTCTAAGTACGTCATCATCTTTGAATTCAATATTTCCGCCAGTTGTACCATTAAGAGTGAAAGACGTAAAATTTGAAATGTTGGTGGGTGAGGTTGTACCCAATCCAATATCACCAGCAGAAGTTATACGAAGTTTCTCTGTTGCATCAGCAGAACTTGCAGAAGTAGAAAATACTAATGAAAAATTGCTAAGTGAACCTTCTCTCAAAGAATTAATTCTTGCAGCAGTTTGAATTCCTGCTACAACATTTCTATCTTTAAATAAGATTCCAACCTCTGAATTACCATAATTTCTATCTGCCCCTAAGGTAAGAAAGTCTGTAGTACTATTGGAGGATGATCGGATATCCAGCATTGTTGCTGGATCATCAGTTCCGATGCCGACTAAACCAGTAGAAGAAATTCTTACAACTTCTGAAGAGGAATTAGTTAGGATTCTGAAGAAATCTGCATTTAATATACCAGATCCACTACTATTCTGTATGTAAAACTCACCGCCAGAATCATAGTCAGTAAGACCGATAATTGGTGTGGTAGATTTTAATGTAAGAAGTCTGTTTGGATTATCAGTTCCTATGCCTAACTTACCAGCAGAAGTTACACGAAGTCTTTCTGTTCCATCAGTGGAAACCTTAAAGTGACCATCAGAACCACTATCAACCACTTGTGCTGATGTATCTCCTTGTGTGATACTTGTTCCACTACTTCCAGAAACAGTAAATCCAACGATCTCAATAATATCATTTGCAGTTGCACCTGTAGTAAGTGTAATACTTGTTCCATTGGTAGCAGTAAATTCGGTGCTATCAAGTTTAGAACCATTTAAAAATACATCAACAAATCCTACACTATAAGTACCATTAAAAACAGTTTGTCCTCCAGTTGCTGTTACTTTAGTAACATCTTTAGTTACAAGTCCTAGTCCAGAGGTAGCAACAGTAGAGATTCCTGTGATTCTTCCATTAGAATCGACTGCAATAACTGGTGTTACTTCAGAAGATCCATAAGTTGCAGCTGAAGCACCAGTCAGTCCGGTAAGGGAGGATCCAGA
>TARA_A100001201_G_scaffold43498_3_pt1 | contig 9938 bp, 14 predicted proteins | sample TARA_A100001201 | Tara Oceans TARA_A100001201 (sample SAMEA2619872) | marine metagenome | biome: marine biome (ENVO:00000447); feature: surface water layer (ENVO:00002042); material: "saline water (ENVO:00002010), including plankton (ENVO:xxxxxxxx)" | depth 5 m | reverse complement strand
TGGACCATACTAACGAAAGAAAAAATGGCAAGAAAAAGAAAAACAAAAACAAACAAGCAACCAATTAGACCCGCTAGAAAAAAACTAAGACCCAAGACAGACAATCAGGCAGACTATATAGATTCGATGGTCGAGTCAGACGTAACCTTTTGCTCAGGCCCAGCCGGAACTGGAAAAACTGCCGTTGCTGTTGGTCTTGCGTGTGAATATATCCTAAAGGATCAGGTGCAAAAAATAGTTATAACTAGGCCGGTCGTAGAGTCGGGAAGAGGCCTAGGCTTTCTACCGGGAACTCTTACAGACAAGGTTCAACCTTATCTAGTTCCAATAATAGAAGAAATGAAATTGTATCTAGGGATGGAAACCTATAATTCACTTAGGTCAACTAACTCTATAGAAATATGCCCCCTAGAATACATGAGGGGCAGAAATTTTCATGATACCTTCATGATATTGGACGAGGCCCAAAACGCCACCTTTGAACAGATAAAAATGTTCCTGACCAGAATCGGACTGGGATCAAAAGCTGTTATAAACGGAGACTTGGATCAAACGGATTTAAGAGGCAATCAGTACGGCGGACTTGATTGCTGTATGTCAAGACTAGACAATTTAAGGGGAGTCTCTATATGTAGGCTTGACAACTCAGACATCGTTAGAAATGGAATTATATCTGACATTCTAGATAGATTAAAATAAATAGTGCATTTTGTGCGTCTACTGTATATAATAAATAAATTGAGCAAAAGGAGGAAAAATGCCACGTTACGATTTTCAATGCGATCCATGTGCCTATTATGCGGAAATAACGCAAAGCATGGACGCTCCCTCGACATTAGAGTGTCCAGTATGCGGACAGCAAACACTAAAGAAGGCTTTCATAAATGCACCTAGTATTTTTGTTAGGGGCGAGGCCAAGACCGTAGGGCAATTGGCAGAAAGAAACGCTAAGCAAATGGGCTTTTACGAGAAGCAGGACAAAGCGATCAAAGACGGAATAGACCATGAACTCAGAAAAAAGAAAAAAGAAAAGCGAGAGCAGCATCAAAAAATTGTATCTATGACGCCCGAGCAACAAATGAAATGGATTAGGACTGGAGACACGGGAAAATGAAAGGACCAAAAATAGCCGACTCTATACAATCAGACGACGAGCTGTTTCGCAGTGAAAAACCCCATATAGCCATAGTGACGATGAAGTTTGATGTAAGAGCGTTGAATCCAGACAGTACTATGGATCTTTACGTGATGGGAGACGAGGCACTCAATAAGTATGGCATGACTACAAAAGCCCAGTTCTGCGTTAAAGGATATTCTGAGGCGGATTGCATAAAAAAACTCAAGCAAACATTGGAGAAAATGAATAATGGGTAGAGGAGAAAATGAAGATATTTCGGGACTAGATATTCCATCGCCCCCGAAGGTGGAGGTAAGGTTTTATGACATCAAGGGGAATGAGTCCGAAGAAAAGAACGCTATAGCAAAGAAGGTTTCGACAAGCCTAACCTACGAAAACGTTTCTGTACAGAGATTTGTTTTATACGGTCGTGGAGAGCTTTTAGATCCACACGGCGTTGATAGTAGAGCGAATAGAAGTTTTTACAAATATAAAAAGGTTTCTGAAGACGCCTTCGAGAACTATATAAAGTATTTGAAATCAAAGAACACAATGTATTTTACCAGAGCCAGAAGACTTGTTACGGAGTAGAAAATGAAAAAGGGACCACTTTCAAACAAAGAAAAAGATTTTATAACTGAAAACCTGCCAACCTTTAAGCAGAATATTGAAAAACTAGCAGAGAAGATGGAGAGATCTCACTCTATAGTTTCTAAATTTGTTGACTCGCTAGAGAAGCAGGAAAAACCAAAAGGACAAACAGCAGAGCTATTCGCAAAAAAAGAAGAACGAGGCGTTACTGTCATGACTGAATCAGCTTCTATGGCTGGTGACGAATCAAAACAAGGAAGAAAATCACAGACACCCGCTAGATACAGACAGTTTATTCACAAGATTAAAGATTGAGAAACAGAGACTACACTAAAAAAAGCGATGACAGCACTAGCGGAACTCTAGTTCTTCGTGCGGTTGCAGAAAGAACCGCTAAAAAAAGATTGGCTTGTGTTGAAGATCGTGAATTATTTAGCTTGTTGGTTGAGATGCTCGTGAGAGAATACTATGTTAACCACGAGCTATATAAAAAGCATATAGAGGAAACAAATGATTTGTACTAATTTTGATGGACATATGAACAAGCTGTGCCATCAAGAACTAATGATAAGTTGGCAAATAACCCTGACAGACGGAACACTTGTCTTTGGGGACTATGACAGACCAGAAACAGATAATCCTTGGAATAGACTTAAACAGTACTGTTCCGAGAATGATGTTTTACCTGCAAAAGTTGAGCTTTACATGTTTGGAGCCGAACATAAAGTTTTTTTTGAAGATCCAAATGGTCTTGACGGCATAGCTGTTTTTAGAGGAATAGCCAAAGAACAGACTATGGACGGCAATCATTCACAGTCTTTTCAAACTTTGACTGTGCTATTACTAAACGACTCGTGCGATTATATTGATGTATCAAAATATACGTGGCCAAACAATCAGTTTGAACAGAAAGAATCGGTAAGAGGACTTTCTACTAAGAATTTGGAGCATATGATTTTTAGAGATGGATCAGAAAAACTCAAACACAAAGAAGTACAAGAGTATCTCAACCTCTCAGCCGTGTAGTGCGGCACAATATATCGCTGAGCTTGTCTGCATTAGAAGAAGCGAAAGAGATAATAACGGCAGTCTTGAGTACAAGTTTTGGAACAATTCTAAAAACGAGCAGTATCAGACCCAAGTGAGAGTTGCACATAAGCTTATTAAAAAATATGGCGACGAGGCTATTATTCACTATTTAAAAAGCAAGGGTGGTAATAATGTATACTCTTTAGGCTTTCTTCATAAATCTAAAAAATTTGTTTTACCGCTTAACTTTGTTGAAGACGGTATAAAGAAATCCAAGGAGATAGTGGACAAAAATAATAGCAAAGCCAGAGAGATAATTGATATACCAAAAGGCGAGTATAAGCCAAGAAAGAAAAAACCAGACAATACCCTAATGTCAAAACTGAGGAAAGTAGATGGCAACAAAAACAAAAACACCTGAATATCTTAAGAAGATCATAAAAGACTACGGCGAAATTATTCGTAATGGAACCGATGTACTAGAACAGAAAAAGAATTTTAAAACTATCTCTGTTAGCCCAGCTATAGACATAGCTCTAGGGGGAGGAATAAGAGAGGGGAGCTGGCTGACTCTTACCGGAGACCCAAAGTCGGGCAAAACAACGACCGCAATGCAGATAGCGTCTAACTGCCAAAAAGAAGGTAGGCCAATCATTTACTTGGACGCTGAGGGGCGTCTAAAGGACATGAACTTTGAGGTGTCAGATTTAGATCCGAGTAAAATGACTATCGTTGCACCAGAAGATAAACCTATTCCGGCAGAAGACTTCTTAGATGTTGCATACAAAATGATGAGTCATCCCGATCATTACGGTGCCGTATTGATTATCGACTCCATATCCTCTCTAATGCCAAAAAAAGAGCTTGATGGAGACTTTAGCCCCGGTCGTGCCGGACTGCCTAAAATCTTGTCAATCTTTACGAAAAAAGTCGGACAACTACTTCCTCGTCAGCACGGATTAATTATAGCAATTACCCACTACATTGCTAACACGGGCGGATTTGGAAAGGCTAAGCTTGCTGACGGAGGAAACAAAATTCAATATCAAGCTGATACAAGAATGGAAATAGCTGGAGGAGGAGAAAAGGTCTCTGCTGTGTCGCCTTGGACTAGCACAGGAGGAGATAGAATTGGTCAGGTCGTTAACTGGAAAATCATCTGCTCTTCTATGGGAGCACCCGGAGGACAGGTGCAGAGCTATATACGATACGGTCACGGCATAGACAAAACGCAGGAGCTACTTATGCTTTCGTGCGACTTAGGTCTAATAGACAAGTCTGGTGCTTGGTTCTCGTGTTCGTTTATGAGCCTTTGTAAAGACCTAGCTAAAGAAATTAAGCCAGATTTAGACACAAACGACGAAGAGGCCGTCACAAAAGCCTTTAAGTTCCAAGGTCAGGATAATCTTTATGAATTCCTGTCACAAAATCCTAAGTTGGTAGAGTTTTTAGAATTGTCAATAAAGGAAATGCTTTAACTTGAATGACGAGGACATACTGCTGCCCTGTCCGTTTTGCGGTGGAGAGGCGATGGAGGAGGAACTAAAAACTGTAAGCATGTGTTGGTACGAATGCGAAGACTGTGGTGCGTCCTCTGGCTACTCGGAAAACTGGGAACAAGCCAAAAAAAATTGGAACATGAGAGAATGAAAATAACCGGCCTCGACGGAAAAGAATATAAATGGAACCCTTCTAGCAAAGAGTCTTCATCTTCTAAAAGGTCAAATTTGCATAAAAGTGCGAAGGAACTACTTGACATTCTCTTTCCGTATGATAGAATACTAGAAGAAGTTTCGCTAGTCGGGACTAATAACGGTATAAGAAGGGGTGTGCTTCGTGCAGATTTTTTCATACCAAACAGAAACCTGATGGTAGAAGTTCATGGCGAACAGCACTTCAAGTTTAATAAGTTTTTCTTCAAGGATAAGTTATCGTTTTTCAAGGCTCAAGCTAGAGATAGAGACAAAAAAGAATGGTGCAACCTAAACGAAATAAGACTAGTAGAATTCAATTACGACGAGGACTGGGATGACTGGAGAAGAAAAATTAGTTGAGTTTGTAGAGGCTATAGACTCTTGGGTTAACTCTAAGTATGTACATAGCAGTGAGCCCAGAAAAGAAGTTCCAGAAGCATTGAACTTCAGAAGACAGGACCTTAACTCCTTGTCAAGCAGCGACTGTGCATTCTACGCTTATGAGCTATATGCCTACGCTGAGTATATAGAAACGCTAAGAACAAAAGAAAATGCAATTTTAGAATGGGCAGATTCTAGTATTTGGTATATAATATCTACGGTGATGCAGAATTACGGAACACAATACACTAAGTGGCAAGAGAAGTATTATTCAGCAATCAAAGAAAATCCACTAGCGTCACAAATACTAAAAGTAAAAAATCACGCCGATGCAAGGGTAAAAATGCTAAGCGGAAAGGCCGATAGAATACAAAACATGGCCCAAATATTAAACAATTTATCAAAGAGGAGATAATATGAGTGATGAAGTTGTAAAAAAACTTCTTGATTCTCTCTCGCAAGAGCAGAAAGAAGAACTTATCCAACAGATACTGAACTCGAATGTAAAGTCTGATCCTCCGCCACCAGAACAGAAGCCAGTGGTTAGGGCGTCAAGTTTGCCCGAGGGTATGACAGAGATAAAAAAGACAAAGACCCAAGGGCAAGTTACTGGAGTTCCGGTAACAGACATGCCTAGGTTTAACAAGTTCAAGGATGACGGTTCTGAACACACCGACGATGTAACGCCAGAAGTTCAGTTAACCGAGAGAAAAAGAAAACCTTTTACAAAGGTTGAGCAGCTATGTACACGCTGCAACAAAACATTTTCCGTACATCCTCAACATCAAAGAGAATTTTTCGTTTGCGACAGATGCCTAAGAAGATAACAAGAAAACTGGAAGACCTAGCGGCAGAAAGAGCTGTTCTCGCGGCACTCTGTCAGTATGGACTAGATGCGTACCTAGAGATAGACTTTGTAAGTTCACAGTCTTTTACTGATCCTATGAATCAGTTAATATTTGACTGCATATACAGATCTATATCAGAGAACACGCAGGTAGAACTTTCGTCTATACTGTCGTCTGCTAATGACCTAGGCGTTCAAGACCAGATAAACAACAAAGAAGAAATAGGATTCATAAGGTCTCTATTTAACTTTCCGATACACAAAGAAAACGTAGGTGCTCACGCCGCCAAGATAGCTAAACTCAAGCTAGCAAGAGATCTAAAGAAAACCCTCAAGGCGTGTGAAAGCGATCTAGACTGTATAACGGGCGACGAAGACGTGATGGATTTAGTCGCCAAGATAGAAGAGCCACTCCTAGAGGCTACTGGCGATATTTATCAATCCTCTAGAAAAAAGACAGAAATCTTAGGAGAGGGAGTAGAGGATTATGTAGAGTATTTATCTGAAAACGTCTCTGATTTTGTTGGTATTCCCAGTGGTTTCGCAAGGTTTGATGTATCTATTGGTGGTGGCCTGAGAAGAAAGTGTGTTGATCTGGTAGCCGCAAGACCTAAAGTTGGTAAGTCTATGTTTGGAGACGCTGTAGCTATGCATGTGTCTGGAGAACTAGATATTCCCGTATTGATGCTCGACACAGAGATGTCTAAAGAGGATCATTATAACAGAATCTTAGCCAATATGTCGGGCGTAGAGATCAATAGAATCTCTACAGGTAGATTTTCAGAAAATGAAATAGATAAAGAAAAGGTATTTGCAGCCGCAGAAAAGCTTAAGAGTATACCTTATCACTACATAAGTATCGCAGGAGAATCGTTTGAGAACATTTTGAGTCAAATGCGAAAATGGATATATCAGCATGTTGGGTTTGACGAAGATGGTCAAACCAAGGACTGCTTGATAGTTTATGACTATTTAAAACTCATGGGCTCTGAGGGCATCAGTGCGTCGATGCAGGAGTACCAAGTACTGGGCTTTCAAATTACAAAGCTACACAATTTTGTTGTTAAGTACGATGTCCCCTGCTTGGCGTTCGTTCAGCTAAACAGGGACGGTATCACCAGAGAGTCAACAGACGTTGTTTCTGGCTCAGATAGGCTGATTTGGCTATGTACCAGTTTCTCGATATTCAAAATGAAATCAGACGAGGAAATAGCAACCGATGGTGTTGATAATGGTAACAGAAAATTAGTTCCAATCGTCGCCAGACATGGAGAAGGTCTAGACGATGGAGACTATGTTTGTATGAAAATGCATGGAAAGTTTGGAAGAATAGAGGAAGGAAGTACTAGAAACGAGATTCATGAAAACACAAGAAGCAGAGAAGAAGGATTTGAGACCCAAGAAGACTTTGACGAATCAGCAGATCTCAGCGATATGTAATGAGCTATTTTTAAGACTGCCTAGCCTACTACATTATTTCGATATAGACTTTGTTGAGTACCCAAATAGACTGGCCTTTGCTTGTCCTATTCATGGTGGAGACAACCCAGAGGGATGCTGTGTCTTTACAGACGGTATGACACAAAAGGGAAACTGGTCATGTTGGACACAGCATTGTGAACAAGAATATACCAGTAACCTTTTTGGCTTCGTTCGAGGCTGTTTGTCAAGCAAGAGAAATAAAAGCATTTCTATGAATGAAACAGCCGCTTTCTGTTCTAACTTCTTGGAAAAAGACATAGACGAACTCGATTTAGAGTCAAACCACACCAATACTTTTAAGGTTGTAGATGTCTTCAATAGAAGCGTAGAGAGGCAAGAATCGTCTATAAGCAGAGCAGAGATAAGATCCAAGATTAGTATTCCTTCTGAGTACTATATGGGGAGAGGCTACTCAGCAGAGACCTTAGACATTTTTGATGTGGGAGAATGTTTGGCAGAAAATCAGCCAATGTCCGGAAGAGTGGTTGTCCCAATCTACGATGAAGGCTATAATTATATAGGATGCGTTGGAAGATCTAGAAACGAAAATATGAAACCAAAGTGGTTGCACAGTAAGGGTTTTAGAAAGTCGGTTCTGTATGGCCTGAATGTGGCTAAAGAGCACATATTGGAGACATCTTCTGTAGTATTGGTCGAGGGACAGGGCGATGTCTGGAGACTTCATGAGGCTGGCATTAAAAACGCCGTAGGAATTTTTGGCTCAAGTATAAATGATGATCAGCTTATTTTGTTAGAGTCTAGCGGTGCGTTAGACGTAATTATATTGACGGATACCGATGAAGCCGGAAGTAAAGCTTACGAACAAATAATTAAAAAATGTGGCCGGAGATTTAACTATCATCGTCCAGCGATATCGCACAAAGATGTAGGCGATATGTCCACTGAACAAATAAAAGAAGAACTTTATCCTCAGATCAAAGGAATAATAAATGAATAGCAGAATACTAGCCTTTGCGGGAACGAAGCAGTCGGGAAAAACAACCTGTTCCAACTTTCTTCATGGCTATCAATTAAGATGCCACCACATTATTGATAACTTCACGATCACTAAGGACGGGCAGTTAATAGTCACTACTACTTCGGTCAATGAAAACGGCGGAGAGGAGCAGGGCAATGTTTTAATAGACGTGTCTAGATCGGACTTGGAGTTTGCTGAGTGGGCCGCGTACAGCATGTGGCCATTTATTAAAAAGTATTCGTTTGCAGCCCCGTTGAAAGAGATAGCAACCGGCCTATTCGGACTTAGGAACGAGCAGGTATACGGAACCGAACAGCAGAAAAATACTCTGACGAACATAAAGTGGGGAGACATTCCTACACCAAACAAAAAGAAGAAGAACAAAAAGATGACGGCCAGAGAATTCTTGCAGTACTTTGGAACCGATGTTTGTCGTTCTATGTATGAAGATGTTTGGGTGGATAGGTGTATCAAAGATATCGAATACGAACAGCCTCTGCTGGCTATAGTGGATGATTGCAGGTTTCCTAATGAAGCCGACGCAATACAAAAGGCTGGAGGAAAAGTAATAAAGTTAACCAGATCCATTTATGAGGATAAACATAGCAGTGAAACAGCACTAGATGATTGGGATAACTTTGATGCCGTTATAGATAGTGAGAACCTAGAGATACACGAAATGTGTCAATCTCTTATAGAGACGCTCAACTCTTGGGGCTGGATTGGGTCTGAAATTCCCAAACCAGAGGTTAATGACGATCTTCGTAAGCAAATAGAAGAAGAGCAGGTGCCCGCCAAAGAGTTGGTGGGGGGTATACATACTATTAAAGAGGTTGAAGCAGAATGATCGTAACATATATCAGGAGTTCGTCATATAATAATTATGACTACTGTCAAATGCAGTATTTCATAACATATGTTCTGGGACATAGATCCACATCGGGTAAAAAGGCACAGCTCGGAACTATTGTACATAAAGTGATGGAGGTTCTTTCTTCCTGCAAGAAAAAACTTCAGGGCAATGAAGATAAAAAGAGCCTATATATAAATGACGACGCAATAGGCAAGGTTAACTTTACGCCCAGAAGCCTATTCACTAAGAAGTTTGTTTCAAAAATACTAGACAGAAGCTATGAGCATTATACTAGCACATGCACACACAAGTATACCGGTGCTGACGTTAAGTTTTGTAGAACACAGGTTGAAACAGCCTTAACTTACAATGATGGTCAGTTTGATCCAAGAAAAAGAGACATTGTAGACGCTGAGCCACAGTTCGACATACCAATCGAAGAGCCTTGGGCTAAGTTCAAATACAAGATGCCAGACGGCGAAGAGGTTGAAGGGCAGCTAGCAATCAAAGGAACCATTGACCTAGTGACCGAAGTTGCGGATGGCACTATAGAAGTTATTGACTGGAAAACCGGCAGAAGACTAAATTGGGCGACCGGCGAGGAAAAAACATATGAGAAACTCTTAGAAGATCCACAGTTACTGCTTTATAACTATGCAATATCAAAGCTTTACCCCGATTATAGTGAAGCCATCATGACGATATTCTTTATCAGAGACGGTGGGCCTTTTAGCATGTGTTTTGATGAATCGGACAGAAAAAAGTTTTTGGGAATGCTAGAAGCTAGAGTAAAACAGATACAAAGAAACAACTTTCCCCAGCCATGCTCCAGAAACAGAAGTCACTTCAAGTGTACAAAACTTTGTCACTTCTACAAAAACAATTGGCCCGGTACAAATATTTCGATGTGTGAGCACGTAGAGGAACATTTAAAGGCGTTTGGAGAAGCAGAAACAGTAGAGAAG
>TARA_A100001201_G_scaffold64285_1_pt1 | contig 9948 bp, 10 predicted proteins | sample TARA_A100001201 | Tara Oceans TARA_A100001201 (sample SAMEA2619872) | marine metagenome | biome: marine biome (ENVO:00000447); feature: surface water layer (ENVO:00002042); material: "saline water (ENVO:00002010), including plankton (ENVO:xxxxxxxx)" | depth 5 m | reverse complement strand
TTAAGTATCCACCTGTTTGTAATGCTGTTATTTGATTTGATGAAACTTCACAATTAAAAAATTCACAATTATCATAATTTGGGAAAGTATCATTAATATCTTGATTAGGTTCTATTATATAGGCTTCATTAATTGCAAACTTCATATTTTGATCAAAACTTTGTGCCATCATACCAAAATAATCAATACATTTTGTCCATCTTGAGTCGCTAAATGCCATAACCATTTTAGGCATTGTTGTTCCAAGTATTACTTTAATATTTTTTGGTTTTTTATAATTTAAAAAATGAAGATCATAAGCACTTACACCTAAATCTTCAAAAGTTTCTGCATAAGATATTGCACCTACACTTTGAGCAAGTGATGGCATATCTATAAAAAATCTTGGTTTAACTAATTTCATACTGTATAACTCTTATCATAATTTTCATATTCTCCTGCTGAATCCCACAAGCTATAAGTTTCATTCCAATAAGATATGTGATTATTGTAACCTTTGCCGATTATTTTATTTTTATCAAAATCCATACCTAATACTTTGTTTATTTTTAAAGTTCCTGTATAATCAAATACATCATAGTTTAATGGTGTATTATCAGAAGCCCATATAACTAAAATGTAATTATCTTTTTTTAAATTCCAACCTTCAGGTAATTTAGGAATAATTGTTGGATTTCCTGTAAAAGAAATTTGCAATCCATTTAATTGTCCATTTGATTCAACACTAAATGTACCATCTCCATAATAATAATTAAAATTGTGTAACATTAATAACCACCTCCACCTCTACCACCACTACCAACATCTTGCCCATCATCATCTTGTGATTCTGTTCTTGGTATCACATCATCGGTTGGCATAATATTGGTTGGCTTTAATACTTTATCTATTTCTTGTTCTAATGGTATTTTCATTCCTGATCTGTTCAATTCAGTCTGTATATCATCTTGTTGTTCAACAGGTAAATTTTTATGTAATTGTAATAATTTAAATGTGATTTTATTTATATTTTTAACTGTTTCCATTATCATAAAATAAGGATATATATCTTGTCCGTTTCTATTGTTTATTATTGTATAATCTTCACCATACAATTTTAAATTATTTATTAATCCATCAAATTTTACAACATCACCTACTTCAAATTTTAAATATCTTAATGGTAAATCAACTGTAATTATATTGTGCTGATTGGCATACCAAGATAATAAAAAATTTCGTAATAGATTAGCAGTTTCATCGTGTTGTATATATTCTGCTTCAAAGTCTAATGTGCTTGTTCTATGATCTTCTTCTAATCCTATATAAGAATTATTATATCCACTAAAATATTGTGAAGCTGTCATATAATCTGTTGCTTTTAAAAAATCTCCTGCAATATTCTTACCATAAATTATTTTAATTTTAGTCTTAATATCGTCAATTTTAGTTCTATCAAATTTGTAATTAATTATATCTCTAATTTCTATTGTTTTAGCATCTTCATCAGAATATTCATCTTTAATAGTATTAAAACCAAATGATCCATCATTTCTAAACTTTGGAAAAAATTTACTTTGTTTTGCTATATTTTCAATTAACTTTTTAGAATTTATAAATTCAGATTGACTTAATGAAAAATAATATCCATCACTTTCATCTCTTGCAATCTGCAATTCATCATCATTTATTTCACCATCAAAACCAACTTCATTAATTAAAATATGTCGCATAATATCACAAGGCAATTCAATAAAATTATTAACTATTTTAATATTTACAACTTTATCTTGTATTGCAACTTCAGGCAAGTAATCAGTATCCAAATTAAAATGATAATGAGTATCTGTATCTGTAACCTCATTTATAATAGCATCAGTTAAAAAATTATTATCTTCATCAAATATTTCTATATTTGTATTTTTAACTAAATACTCATCAATTAAACGATTTTCTGTTTTAACAGCTTTTATAATTCTAAAAACTTCATCAAAAGTTAAACTTGCACTAACATCTACTTTATTTACATAATTTTCATTATAATCTGTATTTTTAATTCCTTTTCTACCTGCTATGTTTACATATATATCTTTATTATACACATCTTGTATTTCAACATAGTGCAAAGCATCAAAACTATATAATTTTGTAGTAAAATTTATAGATGCAAAATCTTCAGTATTATCTCCTGTTATATCTTGTGGTATAAAATTTAAATTAATTGCTTTTGATCTATAATCAGCTACTGTATTTAAATCAGCATCAGTAGGTGCATAATAATTTAATTCACTTTCTCTTGGATAATTCCACAACAAGCCAATTATGTAATTATTTAAATTATCTATAAATAACTCATTAAAACCTGTCCAAGCTAAAGAATTTTGAGTAGTTAAATACGCATACAAATAATTTTCTATTCTCATATTAGCATTTATTTCGTTTGTAAATTGTCCATTAAATTCAAAATCTTTTAAAATTAATTTAAAATTTAATCTAAATAAAGATGAATTAGGCTTATGTATTATGTTTTCAGAATCATTTAATGGATTATATACAGCAGATATTTTAATAAATTTACCTGTGAATGATTGTTGTGCATTAGATATCCCCTCGCCATAATAAATACCATTCCCTTGTAATGAAACATTACACAACTCAATATCTTCTAATGGTATATTATGCACATTCGCAAAATTTGAATAATTTTTATCGCTTAATAAATCTTTATTTATAAACTCATACTCACTATTAAAAGCTTCTATTCTACCCTTTTGATTATTCACAGGATTATAATAATTATTATTAACAACTACATAAGGTATTTCTATTACAGTATCTTCTACATTTAAAGTTATTCTTGGACTATCTGTATAAGTTGCTTCAATGTTTCCACTTGCAAATGGAGATAAAGGTTGAGAATCAGGACTATAATCATCAGTCAATAGAACTCTTTTTAAAGTAATTTTATTATTTAAATTATTATATTCTAATTGTTGATCTTCAGACGTAGTAAAATATTGCATTGTATTTTGTACAGAAAATTCACGATCATCTGTCAATACTTTTAAAGGATATTTATCTACAAAACCTTGCAACTCCATATTGCTATCATCATAAACAAAATCCCAATCATCAGTATCATTGCCTTGTGGCACAATAACTCCTAAATGCCTTGCTAATCCATAAACAAATGGAAATGGTTTGTTTTTATATCTATCTAATATTTCAAAATCTGTTTCTACTCTTTGTGTAGGTAGTTCTTTATGTAAATTTTCTTGTGATAAATCTTCTACTTGCAAACTAATCGTAGTATCATTGTGCGACATTCTTTTAACTTTGCCCTGATATACTTTTAAACAATCATTTAAATTTTGAGTTACTGTTGTTTTGTAATAGATAAAACATTCTGCGTTCATAATATCAGGCAAATTATCACTAAATCTTTTATCACCACCATAAGCTGAATTACTTATAGATAAAGAAATATTTCCTATTTTAAAATTTCTTTTTTCAAAATCTACTGATTCTCTAATAGATGGGATGTTTAATAGTAATGGTTCATAATAGTTGCCATCCATTGTAACTGCATTTGTTGAAATATAATAATCTATATTGTTCTTGGAAAATACTACAACAGGTATTATTGCAGTATTATTAGATTGTATTGATTGTGTAAATATACCTGATTGATCTAATATCATACACCTAAATCACTCCCACGTCTTACTGCTTCTTCTATTTTAGGTATAATACTATCTACAATCGTATCGTCAAGTAATGGTGCTGATATATTAATTGTAGTTCCTGATGCACCTTGATTCATAGCATTTAAATTATTAATACCAATCCTACTAACTGCATCTCTACTCATAACAAATTCACCTTGCTCGGCTTCTATAATTGTACCACCTTGTGAATGTCTTTTGCCACCAACCATACCACCATATTCATATTTAGAAAGTCCTTTTTCTATTTGCACAACATTTGCTAACCCCATAGCAATAGTTGCCGCAGCTTGAATGTATGAAAAAGGTGGCACACCTGTCGCTAATGCTCTATTTGCACCTGCATAAGTATCAATAACAGCTTGTGTTTGCATTAATCGTGCAGTTACTTTTGCTGATCCTACTGAAGCATTATTTAATTGAACTAAAGCTGATATGCTTGATTCAATACTTTCATTTCTTGATTTCTTTTTTAATGCTTCAAACTTTTTAACACCGTCAGCCATTTCTTTTTCACGAGTTTTCTGCTTTTCAAATACTAAATCTTGTCTTTCCATTTTTTTAAAATCTAAATTTGCCATTTCAACATCTGCTGTCAAAGCATCTTGCATCATCTTATTCATCAAATTATTTAATATTTCAGATTTTCTTGTAACAACTTCTATATCTTCAGGATTAAACATAAATTCCATAGCATTTATTTCTCTGTTTAATTCCATTAATTGTGGCAATGTTTTACCTTCTAATGAATTTGCAAAATCTTGCACAACAATATCAGCATCTGAAAATTGTTTAATAATTTCAGGAAATTCCTCTTTAAATTTAAAAGCATTTATTACATTAGTAGCACCTTCTGCGATAAGTCTTAATCCACTTGCAAGTGGTAAAACAATAGGAACTAACAATTCTCCAAATGCTTCAGCAGTATCTCCTAAAATATTTGTTAATTGTTGTAATTGTCCTGATAAAGTTTTTGCCCTTGCTTCAGCTTGTCCTTCAAACAAATCACCCATAACTTTAACAGCTTCACCTGCCATCATTTGTTCTTTGGTTAATCCTCTTAACTGTGGAACTAACTCACCAAGTTCACCTGCTAATCCTGAAAATGTTTTAGATGTATTTCTAACAGCAGATTCTAACGATATCCCTGTTGCTTCTGCCAAATCTAATGCAACAGGTATTATAGATTTAATTTGATCTTCTGAAAATTTTAAACTTGCAAGAAATGTTTGTTGTTCAATAATAGCTTCATCACCAAAAGCAGTTACTTTTTGCAATGCCGATGCTTGATTTAATAATGCTTGTGTATTACTGCCTAATGCAAATCTTAATGATTTTTCTGCTTCTTCTTGCCTACTAAAAGCATCAACAGCACCCATAACACCACTAATTAAACCTGTTGCACCAAAATAAGCAGCCGAAACTACACCAACTGCTTTTGTCATTTTACCTAAAGATGAATTTAGACCTTTTAAATCTTTTTGTGTCTTTCCAACGCCTTTGGCTAATACATTTATTATGTAGTCGTTTTGGTTTGCCATTCTTCTATGTATTTAATTTCTTCTTCAACTGTTAAAAAATCATCTATAAAATTATAAGGTGTTGATTGCACACTTGGATATGGTGGAGTATTAGATGCTTTACAATAGTTGTACTTCTTGATAAGAAGCTGTGATTTTTCACACACAAGCATATCAGTATTAACAAAAAATTTAGATTGCGTAAATAAACCATTTCCATACTGTTTTCTTTTTTTAATTTTATCATAGCACCTTATTAATTCATCATTGACATCATTTATGTCTTTAAACTCTATATTTTTCTTTTTAGTAGGTGATAATGCTATATATGGAAATCTGCCGAAATATGGCTTATCTACCCCCTTAAAACTAATCCAACAATTAATCCGTAGATAGATTTCATCTATTTTTTTTTACCCTGTAATAAAGACATTACAACCTGATTGCCTAATACAGCAATATCTCCTGCATCTAAATATTGCATTTCATCATCAGTAATATCTACTGCTTGTCGCATTATCCAAAGTAAAGTAGATGGCAATATCTTATCACCATCTTGTGTTGCTTTAGTTAATATATCAAATCTTGTATCAAGATCAATATCTTTAAATTTATACTCTTTGTTTTTAAGTTTAAGCAATGGTTATCCCCAACATTTTTGTACTTGAACTAATATCGTCTGCACCTACTACTGTAAATGGTATTGTTTCAGTTAATACTGCACCACCATTATCTATAGTTGGCTCATTAATTAAACATTTATCTAATGCTATTGCAAAATTAGATGCTTCTGCTATATTAATATCTACTGTATTACTATCGTAAAATTTAGCAAGTAAATCGTGAACATCATCATTCCTTATAACTGTCATTGATCCTGTTATTTCAAAATTACCTGTCATAGCATAACCAAATGGCTCATAACTACCATCAGTTGTATCTTTATAATGTATTCTTTCTATTGTTCTTGACACAGATAATTCAAATGATTGTATCACAAGTTCTTCTAATGCACCACCATTAATACCTGTTGATCCTGATGCTAAACTTCTAATATTTTTTGGTGTACCTGTATCATAGGCAGGACTTGTTATATCATCACCACCATATTGTGGTGTAAAAGCTGTTGCCCAATTAATAGTAACAACAAGTTCACCACCTTCAGAACCAATATCTTCACTTAAAGTAAATCCTGTACCTACGCAACCTTGACAAACTACATTATTAAGAGGAGTTGATTCAGATGAATCTGATCCACCATTTTCAAAACGTATTTCAAAAGTTTTTGCAGAAGATGCACCATTTACATAATTTGCTGACGGAAAAGTATAATCATTGTTTAATACTGCTTCACTTGATCCTTGTTCAAATACTGCTTCACAAGCTAACAAAACAGAGTCAGGAGTTCCTCTTAATACAGTATCAAAAGTCCACATCTTTGTTCCTTGCGAATGATGTCCTTGTGTTGCTGTTGTAACAAATTGCCCTGATCTTGGTGACGAAATTTCAAGTGGTACACCTGCTTCAGGTATAGTAAATGATGTTACTTGTAATTTTTTTAATCCTATATCATCAGGCTGATCTCCTACGTTAGTTTCATTTTGAAACCATACCTGAACATTCTGTGATGGAAAAAAGTTTGTTGCTTGTGCCATTATCTAATCCTTTAATTTAATACGTTATGGTTCACTAAAATTAAATCAAGTTGTACAATATAAATATCATTATTTTCATTTTCGTCATCTTGTATATCATACTCAATATTATCTATATCTAAATAAGCCCAATTTGTTCCATTGGTCTGCTTATCTAACAACTTCTTTCTTAATCTATCTACTTTGCTTTTTATATTCTGATTAATACCATCGCCCATAATCTTACGATTAAAATAATATCTAATCATAACATTGTATTCACGTTGCTCAAAAGCATTTGTAGTCATTAAATTTGTGCTATTCTCTAAACTTATTCTGATAAATTCGTTGCCTTTTATTTTAAAACGATCAGATATAAAGACATTGTTAAAGTCGTTATTAATCCAATCTCTTAAACCTTTTTCTATTAAGGTAAATCCTATTTTATCATACTCAACAGCCATTAATATTTTCCTCTTTTGATTCTAATATTTTTTATAGGTGAATTGGTATTTACTAATCCTGCACTTCTTACCTCAATATCCCATCTATCACCAACAGACATACTATTGCCCTGAAATCGTGCATATAATCCACCGTGTATATGTTGTAATCTACCTGTAATAATTTCATCTGTCAATACTGTACCAAATAATTTATCATCACCATAAGTTTTAATAGACACTTTAGCATCACCATAAACACCACCTGTTGTACAAATAATCTGTATTCTATCATAAAGTTCACCTGTATATGTTCCGTATGTTTCTATACAGTGCATAGTGCCTGTTCTTGTAATTTCTACAATATTACCACTTTTATCTGATGTGTCTATTTCAAAATTAAGTTTACGTTTACCTGAATTAATTTCATCAATTAATCCATTATTATCTATATTGGTTACTAAAGAATAAAACTTATCTGCTTGTTCACTTAATGGATCAGTTGAACGTATAAGATTAGCTGCTGCCAAATAACAAGTAGTTCTTACTATAATTGGATCATATTGTGGTGTGTCATTAGCAGGATCAGAACTATATAAAAATGCTTTTGGTATAGGTATAGGATAACGTGCATCTAATAATGTGTTAAGTTCTTGACTTGCGTTCTCCAATACATCATCAATTAATGTGGTAAAATCAGATCCACCTTCTGTTTGTAAATCATTTGGATCAGTCCCATTATCTACATAATATAAAATATGATCATCTGCTTTTGTATAAAACCATTGTCCAATCTCTGTCCAACTTATACCAATATAAATATCTACACCTGTATTGTGAGTGGCAGTTGTTGTATCTAATGCACCTCTTTGAACTGTTAATTTATTAGAAGATATATTAGTAACAATCATTTTTTCACTATCAATTCTAATTATATCTCCATAATTAAATTGACTGCCATCAGTTACATCTATTTGAGTTTCAATTAAATCTACTGCTTCATCTGTGTTCGCTGTTGAATCTGTATAATTTTCAGTCAGTAATTGTGATTTTAAATCTTCGCCATCAACAAAAAAGTCTACAATATGCCCTGTATCATAGGCTTCATATAAAGAAAACCCTCCGTGAGTAAAAACTAAATTCCAATTATATATGGCTATTTTAGTATCATAATCACCTATTCTACTAAATATTCTTTGCAGGTCTGTTGATGTTGCATATTTAAATGTTGATACTGCCACCTATTTACCTCTCATTCTTCTTCTTGTACGTTTGGAATATTTAGCCCTCTGCTTACCCTTTTTCGTAGCTGCTCTTTTCTTTCTGTTCTCATAGGCTTTTTGTCCTGCTGTCATTGACTTTCTAACAGATGCAGGTAAATATCTACCTCTTTTACTTTTAGGCTTTTTCTTATCACCTTTACTTATATAATCCCACTTTTGTGATGTCCACTTTTTTAATGATCTTTGTGATTTTCTTAATGCCATTATTTCTTATAACCTCCACCTGCTGCTTTGTAAGCCCTTGCCAACATCTGTGCTTTTCTTGCACTCCATTGTCCTGCTCTGCCACCTTTGCTTCCTGCTTTTATTTTATTAAACAATCTTTTTCTCATAGCAGGTTTAGTATAATTACCTGCTTGGTTTACTTTGCTTTTTGTTCTTTTTTTTCTTCTTTTTACCATTTCTTACAACTCCAATACCTTGCTGTTGTTTTATCTTTAGCAGTTGAGCATTTGTGTCTTGATCTAAAAGATTTTCTTCGTGCAGGACTTGATTTCTTTATTCTCATATTTGGATCGCCAAAAGTAACTCTTTTTACTTTAGAACCATCTTTAACAAATACTTGAAATTTCTTTCTACCAAAACTTGGCTGTCCTTTTCGTATTCTACTTGGCTTGTTTAGCCTAACTGTTCTGCCCCTGTATTTAGCCAATTCACTTACCTTTTTTCATTCCTTTTTTCTTTTTAGGTGGTCTTCCTCTTTTTTTACCGTATGTTCCTTTACCCATTGGCATAGTATAATCTCCTTATTGATTAAATGCTATTATTTGTATTTTTGCTTTTCTTTTGTTACTTGTACTTCTTGCTCTTATACTTGTAAGAGTATTTAAAACAGTATTGCCTCCACAAGCTAAACCTGATGTTCCTACTGCAGAAAATACAAAGTCTGCTCTACTTGGACATCCTGTCAAATTTATTGCACCTGTATCATAATCTATTCTTCCACTACCTTGAGCCAATAAACCTGAAATTAAATTACCAAAACCATCATCCATTAAATATGCTTCAGAGTTAGGAATTGATATTCCATCTTTTATAATATTATCATCAGGAAGTTTAGCTGCTACTGCACCTTCAGGTGCTGATGGTAATCTACCTATTGCTTGTGCAAATATTTCTGTTGTTGTATCTGCACCACTTGTTCCTGCTGTTAGTGCAATGGCTGATGTAGAAAGATGTTGCTTTGAGGTTACCCTTAAATCTCCGTTTACGATAGATACTGTTGCCCCTTTCTGAAAGTTGTTTTTACTTGCATCAAAATATAAAGCATCAATAGCAGTTTGTAATTTTTGTATAAATCCATTTGTACCACCAAATGTATCTACACTTGAATCGGTTGTTATTGATATCTCATCTGCTGATGC
>TARA_A100001201_G_scaffold33067_2_pt1 | contig 9952 bp, 8 predicted proteins | sample TARA_A100001201 | Tara Oceans TARA_A100001201 (sample SAMEA2619872) | marine metagenome | biome: marine biome (ENVO:00000447); feature: surface water layer (ENVO:00002042); material: "saline water (ENVO:00002010), including plankton (ENVO:xxxxxxxx)" | depth 5 m | reverse complement strand
TCAACCTTTGCTGGACTACGACAAGTTATTGCTGCGATACAAAAGCCGACCAGTGAGGCAGCTAAAGCGGCAAAAGACTTAGGAATAGACTTCAGTGCTACAGCTTTGAGTACAAAAGGTTTAGGAGGTGTATTAGAGGAACTTGTTGCAAAAGGTGGAGCTAGTGAAGAAACCCTTGCAAAATTCTTTGGATCTGTTGAAGCAAGGACAGCAATATTACCTTTGTTAAATGACCAGCTTGTTAGCTTTAATAAAAACTTAGAGAATCAGGCAAACGCACAAGGCACTGCGGCTGAAGCTGCATTTACAGCATCAAATACTATACAAGGACAATTAACAAGACTTGGAACCGCATTTACAAATCTGACAACAGATGGCTCAGAATTTGGTGTGATTATTAGAGAAACTTTGAAAGTAGCTGCTGTTACTGTTGAGGCTTTAGCTGCGGCTGCAAAATTAGTAGCTGCCCCATTTAGAGCTATCATTGCTCTTACTGCGGAAGTCGGATCTGTAATAGGAAAAGCAATAGGAATAGATGCAACAAAAACTTTATTCAATCTTGAGCAAGGCTGGATAGGAATCAAAGAGGCAGTTACAGAGATTTCAGATAGAGTTATTTTTGTTGGGAAAGTTATAGGAGGTGTTATTGGTAATGCAGCGTTAGCAATAGGTGAGTTTGCAAGTGGTATAAGAGAAACAATAGGAGGAGTAGCACAGAAAATAGCTGATTTCTTTAGACAAGCTTTTGAAAAGATAGTCAGTTTTATTCCAGAACCTTTAAAGAGATTATTAGGTGGTCTTGAGTTACCACCGATTGATTTAAAAATTAAAGGTATAAAAGATTTTGGAAAAGATTTTCTCAAAGGAGCAAAAGAAAAAGCTGAAGAATTAAAAAATACTGTTATTGAGTTTAGCGGTGTAGAGAGACAAATTACTGAAGAAAATAATAAACAAGTTGACGCAAAAAATAAAATAGTAGCTACAAATGGAAAGATAAAAACATCTGTTGATTCTGTTACTAATGCTGAGAAAAAAGCAACAGATCAAGCAGATAAGTTAAAAGATAAGTTTATGAAAATAGGAGAAGATATTGAAAGAGGTATAGTTACAAACCTTACTGACGCTGTAATGGGTACGAAATCACTTGCAGATGCGGCAACAAGTGTATTGAATAATCTTAAAAGACAACTTATTGAACTTGCTATACAGAAAGCAGTTTCTGGAATAGGAGGTAAGATTGGTGGATTTTTAGGTGGTTTGTTTGGTGGTAAGAAAGAAAGAGGTGGAAGAGTATCGGCTGGTGGTGCATTTTTGGTTGGTGAGAGAGGGCCTGAGATTTTGCAAATGGGTTCAAAGGGTGGCAATATTATCCCAAACAGTGCTATTGGAAAAGGTGGCGGCACTACTACTAATTTAGTGACTGTGAATGTAGATGCCTCTGGTTCATCTGTTTCTGGTAATACTGCTGATGCAAACGCACTTGGTCAAGTAATTGGACAAGCTGTACAGGCTCAACTCATCAAAGAAAAACGTGCTGGAGGTTTATTAACTAGATAAATGGCAACTTTTCCAAGTATCTCTCCGACCTACGGAATGAGAAAAACAAGCTCACCAAGAATAAGGACAACTTCTTTTGGTGATGGATATGAGTTTAGGGCTTTGTTTGGCTTGCCTTTAACTCAAGACCCAAAAGTATATGATCTAACTTTTAATGTTTCAGAGACAGAGGCTGATGTTATAGAAGGTTTTTTAAGAAGCAGAGTCAATGATCAAGAAAGCTTTACATTTACCCCACCCGCAGAAGGAAGCACACAAACAGGGACATATTCGCAATCCGCAACAACTGTCACAATAACAATTACAAATCATGGTCTTGCTATCGGTGATGTTGTAACCATTGACTATACATCAACTGCAAGTGGATCTCCTACAGATGGTGATTTTGCAATAGCTACGACTGCTGACCAAAACACATTTACTGTTACGGCAGCTTCTTCAGCAACTGATAGCGGTAATGTTTCTGTTACGTTATCAGGTGCTGGTAAATATGTTTGTCAATCTTGGACTAAATCAATACCTTATAACAACAGAGCGATTTTAAACTGTACCTTCAGAGAAGTTTTTGAACCCTAATGGCTATACCTACCGCAGAACTGCAATCTTTAACAAATAAATCAATAATTGAACTTTATTCAATTACTTTAGTTGCAGCTTTACATGGATCAACTGATGTTACTAGGTTTCATTCTGGTGTTGGCATGAACAGCAATGCAAATATTATCTGGCAGGGAAACACATATACAAAATTTCCAGTCATTGCAGAGGGGTTCGAGTATGTAGGGCGTGGAACTTTACCAAGACCAACTCTCACAGTTTCAAATGTTTTAGGAACTATTACAGCATTAATGGCAACAGCAAATGCAACAACACCTTTTAACGATTTACAAGGAGCCAAATTGATAAGGCATAGAACTATGGCTCAGTTTTTAGACGCTGCAAACTTTCCATCAAATCAAAATCCATTCGGTACACCTTCAAGCACTACAGAATTACCTCAAGAGATCTATTTTATTGATAAAAAAATTGTTGAAAATAGAGAAGTTGTACAGTTTGAATGTGTTTCTGCACTTGATTTAGAAAACATTAGAGCACCAAAAAGACAAGTTACTAGAAAAGATTTCCCTTCAGTTGGTACTTTTACATGACTTGGAAAGAAAAAGCTGCTGAATATGCTGTTGAGTGCCTTCCTAAAGAGTCTTGCGGTTTGTTAGCGATAATTAAAGGCAAAGAAACTTTCTGGCCTTGTGAGAATCTATCAGAAGCACCTGACGAATACTTTGTTATGTGTCCTGATTCATGGGCTGAATGTGAAGATCAAGGAGAGCTTATTGGTATTGTTCATTCTCATACTTATGGTTCTGCCTTACCATCTAATGCTGATAAAGCATCTTGTGAGCATTTGGGCTTACCTTTTTATATTTATAGTGTTGAGCATAAAGACTGGCATAGCTTCAAGCCTAGTGGATATAAGTCTGGACTTTTTGGGAGGACATGGATCTGGGGGAAGCATGATTGTTGGTCACTAATTACGGACTATTTTTTAGAAAAAAAACAAATAAAATTAAAGTTTTGGCCTAGACCTAAAAGTTTAAAAGAGTTTGCTTATAATCCTTATTTTGAAAAAGTTTTGACAGGTTCTGGTTTTGTTGAAGTATCTAAAGATGATATACAAGAAAATGATGTTTTATTAATGGAAGGGGCAGAGGAAAAACTTAATCATGTCGCTTTGTATATTGGCAATCAAACTATATTTCATCACAACATAAAACAGTTGAGTTGTAGAGAGATATATGATCTAAGATATATACAAGCCACAAAAAAAGTTTTTCGATATGCAGCTTAGAAAACTAACAGTTTATGGAAGGCTGAGACAGTTTTTAGGCCAATCACATTTTGATGTTGCTGTAAATAATCCTAGACAGGCTTTTGCCTTTTTGATTGCAAACTTTCCAGAAGTAGAAAACCACATGACAAATCAACTGTATAAGGTAAAAATGGGTGATTTAGAAATTACAGAAGATTTATTAGAAATTAAAGGTGATGGAGATATAAAAATTATTCCTATTGCTGTTGGTGCAAAAGGTATAGCTGTCGGAGCTTTACTTGGAGGAATAGGATCAGGTGCTGTTTTAGGGGGTGTTACTGCTGGATTTTTCTCTACCGCTATCGGTGGTATTGTTGCAAGTGGATTAACTGCTGTGGGTACTTCTATGCTTATTGATGGAGTTACAAGTATTATCGCACCAACTCCAAAAGTGCCGAACTTTAATGCTTCAGATTCTTTGTCTGATAATGACCCAAATGTACAAGCCAACTTTGGTTTTAACTCAATCACTAATACTTCGAGGGCTGGTGTTCCAGTCCCAATAATATATGGAGAGGTGTTTACTGGATCTGTTGTAATTAGTTCTGGTATTGATACAGTTCAAGTGGAGGGTACAGCAACATAATGGGTACTTTAGCTTTTCCAAATGGCGGTGGTCATAATACTTTATTAGGTCAGATCGCAGGTTTAACAAACCCTGATTTACCTAAAGATTCTCTTGCATCAAAGCAGTTTCAAACGCTAATTGATCTCATATCAGAAGGAGTCATATCAGGATTCCCCTCTGCCACAGGTTCTCAAGGTTCAACAGAATATAACACAAGTGCGCTTAAAGACGTATTTCTTAATGGGACTCAAGTATTACAACAAGCTGCTGGTACAAGTCCAGATGATACAGATTTTAATTTTCAAAATATATCTTTTGAACCTAGATTTGGCACATCAAATCAAACGGCAATCGCTGGCATTTCTGCTAGTGAATCAGAAACTGCTGTTGGTGTAACAGTTACAAAAGATTCTCCTGTTTCAAGATCAATAACAAATACAAATATTGATGCTGTTAGAGTTACAATTGCATTTCCTCAACTACAAAAATTTGAAGATAACGGTGACATAAATGGTGCTGAAGTAGCTCTTACAATTCAAACTATAGAAAATGATGGCACAACGCAAACAGTTATAACAGACACTGTAAAAGGTAGGGCAGCAAGTACATATTTTAGAGATTATAAAATTAATCTTCCCTCTGGCACTAGCTTTCCTGTAACTATCAGAGTAAATAGAACAACTGATGACAGTACTGATTCATTTTTAAATGATTCATTTCAATGGTCATCTTTTACAGAAATTATAAACGAATCTAGACCTTATGCTAATTCTGCACATTTAGCAATACGCTTTGATGCTGAAACCTTTCCTAGTGTTCCTTCCCGTATGTATAGGCTCAGAGGAACCCTTATTAAAATTCCGCACAATGGTACTGTTAGGGCTGATGGATCAATAAGTTATAGTGGGACTTTCAATGGTACTTTTAAATCTGACAAAGAATATTCAAATGATCCAGCATGGGTTTTGTATGACTTGCTTACAACTTCAAAAGGTTTTGGAGATCATATAGATACCTCACAATTAGATGTTTTTAGTTTTTATTCAGCATCTGTATATTGCTCAGAGCAAGTTGATGATATGACAGGAAATAATACTACGGAGGCAAGGTTCTCAACAAACGTGGTTCTTAATACCCAGCGTGACGCATATTCGTTAATTAATGATCTTTCCTCAGTAATGAGAGTGATGCCTTTTTATAGTGCTGGTGTTATAAATATATCTCAGGACAGGCCTACAGATCCAAGTTATATTTACAATCTCAGCAATGTAACATCAGAGGGGTTTTCATATTCAAATGCTAGTAAGTCAACAAAAGCAACTGTTGTAAATGTTGGATACTTTGATAATGAAACTCAATCTATAGATTATGAAACTGTCGAAGATACAGCGTTACAAGCTAAGTATGGAATTGTTGTTCGTAATTTAAAAGGATTTGCTACAACTTCCAGAGGTCAAGCTGCCAGACTTGGAAAGTGGTTTCTTTACACACAATCTAATGAAGCTGAAATCTGCTCATTTAAAACATCTATAGAGTCAGGAACAATAGTAAGAGTTGGGACAATAATATCTGTTCAAGATCCTATGAGAGCAGGGGTCAGAAGAGGTGGAAGAATAAAAACTGGAGTATCAACAACACAGATAGTGGTAGATGACTCAAATAATACTGATTTAGTTACCTCTGATTCAGCCACACTATCTGTCATATTGTCGGACGGCACTCTTGAGACAAAAACAATTTCTAGTATTTCTGGAACAACTATCACAGTATCCTCTGCATTTAGTTCTGTTCCTCAAGCAAACTCTGTATGGGTGATAGAAAATACTTCTTTAACACTGCAAACTTTTAGAGTTTTTTCAGTGAAAGAAGTGAATCAACTTGAATATGAAATACAAGCTGTTGCTCACAATCCGTCTAAATATGCAAGTGTTGAAGATGGTTCTATTTTGCAAACAAAAACTTTTACAAATCTAACTGCTTTAAAAGATTCACCTAGTAACTTAACAGGATCTGAACAAATAGTTGTTTTAAATAATCGTGCTGTATCTAAATTATTTATTCAATGGCAGCCTGTTTCTGGGGTTACAGAATACATGGTTCAATATAGATTTAAAAATGAAAACTTTATTTCTGAAAGAGTAAAAAGACCAGACTTCACAATATTTGAAACACAACTTGGAACTTATGAAGTTAGAGTTTTTAGTTATAACGCATTAGGCAAACCAAGCACAACACCATCGACAACAACATTTACAACTGTAGGAAAAACAGCTTTACCAGATGACCCCTCTGGATTGACTTTAGAACCTGTCTCAGATCAGTTTGTACGACTACGTTTTAACCCCTCTACCTCTGTTGACGTAATTCACGGAGGAACAATATCAGTGAGGCATACACCCTCTGTTAATCCAGCAGTAGCGACATTTCAAAACTCTACAGAAATAATCCCTAAACTTGCTGGAAATATCACAGAAACACTTGTCCCAGCACTTACAGGGACTTACAGCATTAAGTTTATTGATGACACTGGAAACAGATCAGACAACGCAGCAAGAATAATAGTTACAGCACCAGACCCACAACCTAATCAAGTCATACTTACAGAAAGAGAAGATACTGACTCACCACCATTTCAAGGAAACAAGGTAAATACTTTTTATGATTCAACTTTTGATGGGCTTTTATTAGATGGAACTTTACTATGGGATTCAATAACACAAAATATTGATGATTTATCCAATATAGATTTTGCTGGCCCTATAAACTCAAGCGGTTCTTATGAGTTTCAAAATAAGGTGGACATGGGAGCAATATTTAACTTGATATTAAAAAGACGTTTTGTCACCTCTGGTCTTTTTGTTAATGATCTTATTGATTCAAGAACTGCCCTCATTGACACATGGACTGAGTTCGATGGCACTCAAGCAGATGATGTCAACGCAAAGCTTTTAGTTGCAACAACTGATATAGACCCAGCCACTTCAGTTTCAGCCACCTACGAACAGAGTGGGACAACTATCACTATCACAAAAACAGACCATGGATATTCTGTAGGAGATTTTGTTGTTATTGATTTCACTGCTGGATCTGCGACAGATGGTAATTATGAAATCCAAACAGTGCCAAACGCAAACACTTTTACAGTGACAGCAAGTGCTAGTGCAACCATATCAAGTGGAACTTCATGTACATATGGAGCAAACTTTACTCAATTTAATACTTTTGCAAATGGTGAATATACGGCAAGGGGATTCAAATTTAAGTGTGAACTAGAGTCAAATGACCCAGCACAAAATATAAATGTTACTGAACTTGGTTTTGAAGCAAGCGTAAAACGCAGAACAGAAACTGTTAATAGTTCTATTGCCTCTGGAACCTCTGCCAAAACAGTAACCTTTGCTAACCCATTTTTCACAGGCACTGGATCTCTCGGAGGTTCAACCACTGCATTTTTACCAACAGTCGGAATTACACTTGAAGGTGCTGTTACAGGTGATTATTTCAAAATTACATCTATCACTGGTACACAGTTTGTTATTGAAGTAAGAGACTCAAGCAATAATTTTAAAAATCTTAATTTTAGATACACAGCCATTGGCTTTGGTAAAGGTACATAAATATGTTTATATTTAAGTTATCAGTTATTCTATACTTAAATAAAAAGATTTAGTAATGGCCACACATGATTACGATATTGCCAACCAATCTGGTGCGGCATTTAGAACAGACTTAAATAGTGCCCTTGCTGCAATACAATCTAATAACTCTAATTCTTCCTCTCCCGCCACGACTGTAAGTTATCAATGGTGGGCAGATACTACATCAGGAACTTTAAAGATAAGAAACGCAGCTAATAATGCTTGGATTGAGCTATTTCAATTAGATGGAACTTTAACTCTTGAAGATGGGTCAGCCTCCTCTCCAGCACTAGGATTTCGGGACGATTTAAATACTGGCATTTTTAGTTCTGCTGCTAATACTTTTAATGTTGCTACTGGCGGTGTTGAAAGAATGGAGCTTGGTGCAACAACAATATTTAATGAAGATGGAGCAGATGTAGATTTTAGAATTGAAGGTGATACAGCACAAAATTTATTTTATGTAGACGCTGGAAATAATCGTATTGGTATACGTACATCAACTCCTAGCACATTGCTTGAATTAAATGGCGGTGGTAATGCTACTTTGACAATCAATACTGGTAATAGTTCTGGGGATAATTCTCAAATAGCTTTTGCTGATAGTGATGACAGTAATGTTGGTTTTATTAATTACGATCATGGCACAAATAATATGCAATTTAGAGTTAATCAACTACAAAGAATGGTTATTGATGATACTGGTGATGTAGGAATCGGGTCTAATACTATTAGTTTACAAGGTACAAATAGAACAACTGTTAGTATTAATGGCACAAATGAATCTGCATTGTGTTTTAACAGAAGTGATACTATAACAGGTTTTATTTTTACAGACTCTGGTGAATTTAGAATACAAGCTGAAGCTGGTGCTAGTAATTTAGTAAAAATAAGAAATAACAATGGTACTATATGCCAGTTTGATGATGATGGAATAAAATTTAACGGAGATACCGCAGCGGTAAATGGCTTAGACGATTATGAAGAAGGCGATTTCACATTTCATTTAAGAAGCGAAGGAGGAACCAACGCTAGTATGTCAGGAAGAGTTGGAAGATATGTAAAAATTGGACAAACAGTTCATATTATTGGAGGTGGTATATATTCGGGCGACCCAGATAATAGATCAGCAAGTAATGCTATAGAATTTACCAATCTTCCATTTACAAATGTTAACACAAGTGTTGGCAGTTCAGGGTTTCCATTTCCTGTCATGATGACAAGCTTAGATAGTACTGGCTTGTCTAATATGAATGGAAATCAGCCTTATGTATTCCTAGGCAGGCTAGATGACAACGCAACATCAGGAAGAATAGTTGGTTTCAAAAGTGACGGTAATCAGGGGCCTCAAAATGCATCACTAGCTGTTGCAAATAATACACAGCTTTACTGTATGTTTACATATCAAACAACTGCTTAGACCGAGCTACGTCTATAAACTAAGCCTAAACCTGTTTTAATCGGAGATTAATCCTAATGGCACTCACAAAAGAAATTCTTTATGACAAAACTGAAATTGTCACTGAATATAAAATAATTCAAGTAAGAAAAAGAATTGTCATTAAAGAAGATGGTGTTAAAATTTCAGAAAAATATGAGAGATACTCTCTTGACTGCGGAACACTTAAAGGGGGTTTAAAAGCTGATGGAGTAACCCCCGCTGATGATGCACAAGATTTAGTTGACAATCCTCTAGACAAAGAACCTGATGGCGTTACAGATATACCTGATGAAGTCAAAGCAATATGTAATCTTGTTTGGACAGATACACTAAAAGCAGCTTGGAGAACAAAACTTATTGCACAGGATACCGAATAAATTATGACAAAATCACAAAAACGCATTGATCAACTTAAACTTGAGGCACAAGTAGCAGTTGATGAACATAACAAAATTCAAGAAAAAATTCAAGAACTGATTACTGCTAGAGATGCTTTAAAGATGAAGGCTTTTTCTTGTAAAGAAAGAATTGATGAATTGCAAAATCTTGAAGAAAAAACTACAGAAACAGAAATAGTTAATTAACCTTTTCTTGCATTTGTCTAGTCATCATTCCACCTATTAGATATAATGGGGCAAGTCCTACCAGCAAAAACAGGCACATCAATGTAATGGGTGCTAGGGCCTTAATAAACGCTTCTTTCCACATATGCTAGATCGTGTTATAAAAATTATTTCTATTCTGTCATTTTTAATGTCATTATCAATGGCAGCTTTCGGATATGTAGCAATTCGCTATATGCAAAGCCCAGAATTTGAGAGGACATTAAAAAATAAGATCATGGGAAGTCTGGAGGATAAGTTACCAGATGTAATGGGAGA
>TARA_A100001201_G_scaffold10675_1_pt1 | contig 9967 bp, 3 predicted proteins | sample TARA_A100001201 | Tara Oceans TARA_A100001201 (sample SAMEA2619872) | marine metagenome | biome: marine biome (ENVO:00000447); feature: surface water layer (ENVO:00002042); material: "saline water (ENVO:00002010), including plankton (ENVO:xxxxxxxx)" | depth 5 m | reverse complement strand
AGTATATGTGCCAGGAGGTAGATTATCATAAAGCGCAGAGTTGCTTTGTGGTTGATTGTTTAAATAATAACCAAAAGTAGCTGACTGCATTATACCATTACCGCTTATACCAATAGCAACAACACCACTTCCTTGTAAGTAAAAGTAATCAGTATTCCAAACTACAGCAATTTGCCCGTCGTTGTTACCAGAAAAAGTTTCATCTTGACCAACGACAGTAAATGGTATACCGTTGTACGGTGGCGTTGGCTGACCTGGTGGTATTGGCGTTGTAATTTCATCACAGAAAAAACAACTACCATCATCTGTACTAGCAGTTGGGTCATAGTTTTGAGCCGTTGAATCTGTACAACCATAAGTAAATACACATGAACCATCATCTAATATACCATAAGAATTACTAAGAGGCGTGTAACTTAATGCTTCTGGAGGGAAAGTAGTAGGATTACTAGAGTTGACATCTGTACAACCATACCAAATACAAGTACCGTCATCAGTGTTAGCTAATGGGTCAAAGTTAGAAGCGGTACCTATCGTACAACCAGTAACAGTATATATACATGAACCATCATCTGTATTAGCCGATGGGTTATAATTTACAGCGTTTGGATCTGTACAACCGTAAGCAACTCCTATACAACTTCCGTCATCATTATTATTATAAGATTGTGGTGGGAACACAGTGGTATTAGTACAACCATCTGGATAAGTTTGCGGGTCGCAAGTACAACCCCACCATTCACAAGTACCATCATCTGTATTAGCTGATGGATAATAATTTGTAGCCGAAGGGTCTAAACATCCCATTAAAATAGGCTCACAAGATCCATCATCTACTGTTGCATTTGGATCATAATTAAATGCTGTAGAATCTGTACAACCAGTAGTTGTAATTACTGTTGGAGTAGAACTTAAAACACCTTGGCCTTGTATTGCAAAACTAGCTTGGTCAAAATAAGAGCTACCGTCAGGATTTACAAATATATGACCAGAATTATTAAGATTATTATTGTCGTAAGTAACCTGGACTTCTTTTCCTTTTATGAAATTAAACCACTTTCCTTCTTTTTCTATAAATTCATTTATATCTCCAACTTCCTTATTTGTTTCTATCTTATCTACATACCAACCTTTTCTTGGATCTAAATTGTAGTATTGATCATCCTCTAAGTTTTGGGTAATTTTAGCATCAGAACCTTCATAGTTTATAGTTGTAAAAGACTTTACACTTCCAGGAATATCGTTTATAATAACACTTACCTCAGAATTTGTAAAATTATCATAAAAAGTATTTCTACCAAACTCTACACCATTAGCATTAAAACGTTCAACGTGGTGCAACCAAGGTTCACCATTTCTCCAAGTGTAATATTCATTAGCACAACTAACAGCAATTTCTGGAATAAAAGATTTAAAACTTACCCAACCTTTAACGTCTTCTCTAAATGTTAACGTTTTAGGCATGCCATCAACACTATTATCAAGAGTTAGGTTGTACTCATCTTTTTTATCGTCATAAGAACCTAAAATTTTACTAGACAGCTTTAAATTATCTCTAAACCAATCTTTCATACCGTGACTAGATATAGGAGTTAAACCGTCCATAGATAATCTCATAACGGTACCTCTTACTTTATCGGTAAAATAAACTCTATATGATTCTGAAGCAAAAGATTCTGGGTTTTTAGATATACCGTATTCACCAACAAAAGGTACGGTTTGACCTAAAACTCTTTCGTTAGATGTTAATTGTGGATTGCCATCAGCATTAAACACAGCGTCTTTGTTAGCTAGTATTTTCAACACTTTATCTTCACACAAAACAACTAAATCAGTGTCTCTAGTATGTATTTTTTGTATACTACCGTATATAGGGTTTATGTCTTTAGTTATTTTTTCTGCAGCTATAAATTGATTTGTTTCGTTTGTGTTGGAATTATCATTATATATACCAGAGTATATTAAACCATATTTTCTATGCTCTTCTTCGTAAACATTGTCTATCGTAGACGAAGCAACAACACCGTTTGTTATAAACTGTAAGTTAAAGTTGTCTCTAATTCTATTCGACTCAACACCATTACCCCAAGAATAACAGTTGTGCCAGTCTAATATATTTATACTATTTTGATAAACATTATTTTCAAAAGTTAAAACAGAAGCTGGTAGAGGAGGTGGAGTGTCAATAGCATCTTCTGCTAAAGTCATTATTATCTTACTACCATTTGGTTTGTGAATTAATATTTTTGTTCCAGCAGTTATTTGAGGGTGTTGTACACCTGTGTTTGGATCAAGACAACCACCAGGAGTTGTACATACTGCCGGAAAAACAGCTACTTGACTACCAGTTGATCCAACAGAAGTACTTGGTGTTGTGCTTATAATTTGGGGCTGTCCAAAACCACCAAAAGCAAAAATACCAAGACCAGGGTCGTCATAATTTTCTATAATAGATCCTATTGGAAAGTTTATTTGTCTTTCTTTATAAGATAATTCAATAGGTATATTGTCACTTGCTTCATAATATATATCAAGATCTGTTTGATCTTTTGGTTCTGTTTCCCATATAGCTGGGTTTGTAGGCATTACGGTTTCTTCTATTTCTTCTTCTAAAAACTCTATGGTATATCCAACAGAGTCAACGCCCATTTTTGTAGCGTTAAAACCTTCTGCATCGTTATGATAATTAATATTAACAACAGAGTTAGGACTTATACCGTTAAAGCTATATTGAGCAAAAACTAAAGTATCATTATTAGATATTGATAAACCCGATACATCTACGTTAGATAAATCAGTTCTATATTTTTTAAAATAAACAGTGTTACTGGTACTAGATATATCAGCTACTACCACAAGTCTATCGTTTGGAACTGCGGTTCCGTTAATTGATTTTAGAACCATACCCTTCGTTAGTGTTCTAGTTCCGTAGTTAGAGCTACCCTGTAGTGAGCTTAACGTAACCGTATTATTTGAAAAAGAACTAGAAGCGGTCAAAGTTAATTCTACACCACCAGATATTGGATCGTTATAACCACCAGGATTCCAAACAAGTTCCTTGTCAAGCGTTATTCTAAATCTTCTCGTAAAGTTAAAAGGTCTAAAGTAAATTTGATTATCATAACGAATATTACCATACGTGTACGGTAGATTAGAACCAGATGGCATTACATTGTCAGCTGTTAGCTGACCCACTTGTTGTTCCCAATTAGTGTCTTCAGTACCTTCTACCGGAGAACCGTTGTTATCACAATATCTAGCTAAAAAAGCGTTTTCAACACCAGTTATTTCATACACTTCTCCAGTTGGATCTTCTGCAAATCTAATCTTTTGCCCCGCAACTAATCTTTTAGCGATGTTCCAAGCATTACCAGAATATAGTTCATTATTTTCTAAATCATATATTATAGGGTCGTTTGTGTCTTCGTCGTCAATTATCCACCCCTTGGAAAGAAGCGTATCTGTATTTCTCTGTAAACCACCAAAGTTTAAATCTAAAACAGCACCTCCAGGAGAATTTATTATTCCTACAGAGCTTGAACTACCACCCGCAGGTTTTCCATCCCAACCATCATTACTACCACCAAAGCCGTAAACAAAAGTGTTCTCAATATGACCACCATCATCTATAAACCAAACATCTTGAAAGTCAAAAGGAGTTGCTGGATCGTGTGGATCTAAAACACTTACTCTTCTATTTATACCCATAATACCAGGTGCACCACCAACAGAAATGTTGTTTGCAGTATCATATATAACTTCTCCGTGATTATATGATCTAACTGTATTTCTACCTCTCATAAATGCGGCGTGCGGTCTCCATTGTCTATGGCTGCTGTTCATAAAACCTCCAACGCCAGCATCTTCCGCGGAGTTATCTAAAGTTTGTAAATAACCCTGACTCCCACCGTAATCTTCATCTGTAAAAGGCTCACCATTATAAGCCTGAACATGCCAATAGTTTGGTATTCCAGCTGCTGAAGCATCAGTTGGGCAACTGTCTCCCATATCCCAAGTTTTGTCGTGAGCTTCTTTTTTAAAACTAAATATTTTTTGAGCCGCAACAATGTTGTAATTAACATTAATACTTGTTCCAGTGTTTACTATATTTTGTTGAAAAATATCATCATTGTATATTTTTACAAAAAATCTTCCATCAAATTCAGGTAGATTTTTTACTTCGTACTTATAAAAAACAACAAGAGTTCCGTTGTTAAAATCATTTACGTTATTACCAGTTGGATCATTTGTAAAATTATTTATTGTACTATCAAACGATTTGTCTACAGATATTGTCCATTTTGTTGCAACTGACAAATCTTGATTGTCTGGAGCAACAGAAGTTATTTCTAATGGAATTGTTGCTGGAACACTATCGTCGCTACTTCTAAAGCTAATATAGTACTTAACGTCTTTACCTGCTTGATTAACTAACGTGTGTAACTCTCTTATATTACTATTATTGTAAGCGGTATCAAACGCAAGTTCAAAAGTTTTTTGTTCTTGAGTAGGTAAAAGGTTTGCAGAGTTTATTATGTTGTTGGTAGCATTGTTGTGTACTTGAGTGTTTATAGTAGTTTTGTGAGTTTTTATAAAATCTGGTGCTTCGTTTTCTATAGCTAATATTTTATATCTAGCTTCTTGCTCTACTAAATAATTTTTTTCTGCTGCTTTTTTTAATATTAAATAGTCGTCAATATCAAGTTTGCTTCTATCGTTAGAATTAAAAGACAACCAAATATTATCATCTTTAGCATCGTAATATCTATCCATTGCTAAGTTATAATACTCTGTAGATGTTTCTTTTATATAAAACTTAAAATACTTAGCGTCAACAGGAGTAGCTTGAGAAACTGTAGACACTACTAAAGAGTTTGCATGAACAGACTCTTTTTTAGAAACCGTTATGCCAGCAGTAGTATTTGTTATAATAGGAGTTTCTCTACCGTGTTCGTCTAGAAAAACAACGCCTAATTGATAATCTCTAAGAGATTTTATAGACTTTCTGTTTTCGCTATAAGCATTTGACAACAACACCCTAAACTTTGGATTATGTTGTTGATCAGTACCTTTGTTTAATAAACTAAAATTTTGATAGTAATTACCATATACGATTCTATTTCCAACAACGTCTTGTGCTAAAGCTCTTTTAGGAACGTTGTCCCAAGATCTTAATAGTTGATTAGATGGTAAAACACCCTTTATTGTTTCCGATGTTATAACATATTCGTCTTTTAAATAAGCGTTTAAATCCCCAGGTTCATAATAATCTTTAGGATCTATAGTCTCTACAACGTAAACATTAGGATTATCTTCTTCTTTGTACAATATATCAATAGCTACAACATCAACGTTTATTGCTTCAATTATATTTTTCCAACCTGAAAGTTTTATTTCTTTAACTTGGCTTGTCATACCAAGATTAAAACCTCTTTTAGGATGGTAAGAAAAACTACCAGGTGAAAAAGCTACTTGTGTAAACGGTGCAAAAGTAGAATATTCACCATCTTCATATTTGTATCTGTAAGAAAATCTAGGAAATTTAAACTCAAAAAGTTTTTCTTCTTCATCTAGCAAGTCAATAACATATTGAAGAGTTTGACCTGCAACAACAGGGTTTACATCACTGTCTGTTACTATTTTTATCTTTACCTGTACTGTTCCGTTAGCAGTATCAAAATTATTACCACTCCAATCTTCTATAGTACCTCTTATAGCCCAGTCTAGTAACGGTACCGTTGGTAAAGAACCTGTAATAGTTTCAGGTTTTAAAACAACCGTTCTGCCCACCTCCCAATCATTTAACACAAAATTAGAATTGTTGTTATTGTCATAAGGCATAGAAACGTAAAAAGTATCTCCAACACTAATAGTAGAAAAATCATAAATACCATTTGCGGAAGAATTTCCAACAAAAGTAGATTGGTTAGCGTTACCCGGTGAAGATATTAACATTACACCAGAGTAATTTTGATCAAAATCTCTAGATGTAATCAAGTCCATGTTTAACTTTATTTTAGGACTTCTTTTTATAACGGTTATTTCTTGTTTAGTAACAGGTCTCTCTGATATACCAATAACATTTGGGTTGTTAGCAATTAAACCTAAAGGATTTTGAAGTTTTAAATTTACAGTTACGGTATTTTTTTCACCAGTTTGCTCTGTACCTTGCACGCTACGTGTTATGTTTATTTTTTTAGGCTCGCTAAAACCATCCGTCCAAAATAACATATCATCAATAATATTGATACCAGTTATTATTCTCTGTGTGTTAAACTCTAATACTCTTCCTCTTGTTTTACCAACACTCATGCTTAACATAGGTTGACCAGGCAACGCGCCGACTATACTAGCGTTTAAAAAACCACCTATATTTATACTGTTATTAGAAGCGTCTTTTGAAATCACCTCAGCTTGCCAATCGTCCCAACGTTCACCAGTATTAATGTCTTCCCAAAACAAAATTTTATCTCCAACTTCTATTTTATCAAAAGCTTCTGTTGTGCTTATAAAAACATCACCAGTATTAGGATTCATTTGAGAACCTAAGTTAATCAAAACATAAAGTTCTTTTAAATCAACAAAAACATATTCTACTAAGTTGTTTTTGTGTCTTAGTATCATGTCTTTAGACTCAAAAAAGCCATTAGTGTAATTACCTACAAAAAAGTCAGGCAAACCCTCTTCACTTATAAACCAATAAAAAGCATCATCTTTTTCGTCAGAAACAGTACCTATGCAACTAGCATTAGTGCCAATATTAATTTGACCTACATCATATAATCTTTCATTACCTAATATATTTTGAACGGTTCCAACTTCAGAGTTCTCTGACGTAGAAACCTGTACGTTTATAGCGTGCCTGTATTCTCCGTTAGGTACTAGCCTTTCATCAACGTCTTTATTCATTTTACCACCGGCAAAATGGTGTTTAATATCTGGCATATATTAATGTTTTATCCACTTAGATTTTGCTCTAAGCATTTGAGTTAATTCTTCTAATTTTATATTTGATAATCTAAGCTTAGCTTTTCTTGTTTCTGCAAATCTTTCTTTTTTTAATCTTTGAACCAAATACTCAGGGGTGTTTGCTTTTGAAGCTAATACAGCATGAGTAATCCATTTATACATAGCTTCTTCTGCCATCTTGTGAACTCTCATTTCTTCGTCTGTACCTAAACCGTCACTTATATAATCTATTATTACAGTTTTTCCAGCAATATTAGAGCTAAAATGTATTTTTCCTTTATCACAATCAATATAATAAGAACCGTTTACTTGAGCGTGATAAGGATCTAGTCCATATCTTTGCCCTATATTTAAGTCGTATATATCATCATCAACCTCGTAATCATTGTTTGTATTTTCCGACGGTACGTGAGACTTATAGTTAGACCAAGCTGTTGAATCTTCAGCTGGTAGTGTAAAATTTACTTCTGGTTCACTAACAGAATCAAAAAAAGACATTGTTGAGGTAGTGATAACAGTTCCTTGTATGTCTATAATAGTTGTACCTGGTGAAAAAGCGAGATTAGACACAAACATACCAACTTCCAGCATCTGCGCGTTTGCTAAAGAAGAAACCGTAATTTTATTATCGTTAGCTGACCATGTGTTAGCGTCCAAAGAAACATATTTGTCTAGATTTGAAACAGCAGATCCGTCAACATTTGTAAAAGTTAAAGTTTCGTCTCCGTCAAAAGTAGGCGTTACAGCAGTAGCTGTTAAAACATTAGTACCATCTGCTAATTCAATAACTGTTTGAGTAGTAGAGTTTCTAACACTTAACACGTATGTTGCTGGAGGTATATTTGCGCCACTAACTAACATACCAACAACTATTTTGTCATAAATTTTATCAAGACCAATTATATTTAAATTTGAGTCAAGTGTTCCTACGGCTTGTAGTATGTAATTATCATCACTGTCTTTAAAAGGTGCTTTTTTAGGATTAGAAGTATTACTTAATGTAGGATACAATGGATGTTTTATACCAGCACTGTCTACCCAGCTAATTTTAGTATAGTTAACATAGTCTTGTGGTAATGGCTCTACTAATGTTGCACCAATCTCTACTTCAAGTGATTTACAAGATTTAAAAACATCAAAACTAAACTCTTGCATACCTCTCATTGCGTGAAAAGCAACATCTGTTCTTCTAGCTTTGTTTATTATCTTGTCTTCACCTACATAGACAACCATAAATTGATCTATAATATCTTTTAAACTTATAAACTGATAGTTACCATACAGATGATCATTGTTATAGTAAACTTGTTGCGATTGATTGTTTAAGTAAGCCATTTATTTATATTTTTTCTTGTTGTTTTTCTAGTGTTTCCATACCTTGTCCACCTTGTAAAATGTCTTGGTGTTTCATGGATAATCCTGCAAGTTTTAATATTTTAAAAACTAATTCTGGCTGCTCTGATTCGTGTAGCTCAAAATGCGTGGTTTTGTTTGGGTTAGGATCGTGTAGTGCTTTTCCAGAAACTACAAAATAACCCCATTGAGGTTCTACTGGCAATCTATAAGCGTGAACTCCAATACCTGTAAAAACAGGACCTCCATTGTTTACTAAAATTCTGTCAGTTCTTTGTGTAAAAATAGGAGAAATAGCGCTTGGTCTTGTCAAGTAAGGAGAGTTTGCGGTTTGGCTAAATTCTTTTGGGTCTAAATAATCACATTGCACATTATTTACTGAAACCATAACCATTCTATATATTTCGTCTATTAATATAATAGCGTTACCAGCTGTAGACCAAGTACTAGTTTGGTTTGGACCATAAGTTCTATAAAATATATCTAGTTTTTGTTTTACTAACTCTGCTGTCTCTTTGTTTAAGTTCTTTAACCCAGATCTTAATTCAAAATTATTAACATCATAAAAATATTGCTCAAATATTTCTCTTTGTGCTAAATTAGCAAACAGGTTGAACTCTTGAGGCGTTATATATCCTCTTTGCTCTTTGTTTGCTATGGCTAAAACTTGTTGATATACTGTATCTATATTTACCATTTTGTTATTTTAAGGATTATAAGGAAACAATCTATTTAGTGTTTCTTTTCTTTTGTCACAGCCACAATCTTTTCCCACCGCTTTACTTACTGTCTTTACAACTTTTTTAATACCAGTGGCTGTTGTTATTTTTTCTATAGTATCACCTAAACCTTTTGACTTTTCTTTTTGCATATATTTAATTTGTAGTTACGATCGCCCCGTAGGGCGACCGCTCTACAGTTTGATTAGTTATTTAATCTTTTTTCAATATTCTTATAAACCTCCATACCTTCGTCTGTTTTAAACCAAGCTGCTAAAGCAGAGTAAGGATGTTCTTCATAAGGAACTGTCATTAACTTTCTATCGTTAGAAGCCCAAACAAAATATCTTTGATCTTGCGATAGTTTTATAATGTTCATTTCAGTTGCTTTTATACCAAAATTTCTTAAAATAACATTTTCATCATTAACTAGTTCTAAGAACAAAACTGGGTTTTTCTTAGCATATAGTAATAAATCTCTTTTAAGTTCGCTAGAACTCATCTTAGATACTCTAGAACCTAACTCTACACGCATAACAGCTTCAGCCATTTCAATATCTAAATTTCTAGCAGCTAAAATAGCATCTGCTTCTATCTCTAACCATTCCATCTGGTTTTCTGCAACTTTAACTGGTTCCCACTCGTAGTAAACTTTATCTTTATGCGGGTGGTATAAACTTAAAAGTTTTTGTAACGTTTGTTTATTTCTAGGAACATGAAGAGCTCCGGATCTAAATATAATATGTTCTAATCTATGATCGCCTTTCATATCATCAACAAACGGTGTTGTTTGGTTTCTAGTATATTTTAATTCTCTTTCGTAACCCTTTTCTTCGTCAAAATAATATATACCAGTACTTTTTAATATATAAGATAAAGGTTTCTTTTTTGATTTTAAATAATAAACTCTATCTTTTATTTCCCAT
>TARA_A100001201_G_scaffold26940_2_pt1 | contig 9985 bp, 17 predicted proteins | sample TARA_A100001201 | Tara Oceans TARA_A100001201 (sample SAMEA2619872) | marine metagenome | biome: marine biome (ENVO:00000447); feature: surface water layer (ENVO:00002042); material: "saline water (ENVO:00002010), including plankton (ENVO:xxxxxxxx)" | depth 5 m | reverse complement strand
ACAAGAAACAAAGGACTACCTGAAGGATACATTGACCAGGTAATGATGTACATGTCAACCTTTGTAGATTTAAACGAAGACCTAGATTCTTACATCTTTGTTTTGATCAATGGAACGGGTTTAGTTGGTTATCACATTGAATATAATCAATATACTGTTGACTTTCTTTTGGAAAAGAGTTATCTTTTTTATCAAAGATTATTACAAGGTCAGGAGATTATAAATAATGCTTCTAGTGATAATCAAATGAGGATGGGTCTTGATGAGATAAGACCTGATGCTGACGATTCAGTTGCCTACGAAAAGTATATGAATAAAAACTATCTTGAAAGGATAGACCCTGCATCTAAAATGATTGGGGATGATAAAATACTAGAGATAGCTGAAGAGTTTAATAGATTGTCTAAGAATGTAAGTCAATTAACGAAAGATAAGAGACTACAAGGAAATAAAATTAGACAATACTTGAAAGATAATGATGTAAAAAAGGTATTTTTACCACACGAAAAAGGTTACATATCTTTTTTTAAAAAATTAATAGTAAGATTAAATGAATGATTATTGGTTCTTATTAGATAACGCAATCAAACAAAACATAGTATTAAAACCAAAAGGAGATTTAAGATATAGAAGTAATAAATCAATTGAAGGTTCTAGCATACTAGCATATATGGTTATGATTCATATATCAAAAAACATACTTGATATAGATGATGAAGAGATTGCATATAACCTATCAATAACAATTAATAAATACAAAGAACTATTAGACAAGACAAATGATTTAAGGAAACCTAATCATTTTAAATTTAAAACAAAGCTTAACTTATGCCAGAGGTTTTTAGAAGAAAAGAAGATTTTAAAATAAAACCATTATACAAAGCAGGTATTCTTACAAGGATAGGAGATACCAGGAATGTAAATGGTACATCTTTAATAAAGATAGTAATTGATGTTTACGAAGAAGATCTAAACAATAGTCCTTATAAGCTAGAGTTTTATATCTACGAAACATCATTACAAGAAGAAATTTCATCATTTAAAGTTGGTGGATTGATTGGTGTAAAATATTTTACAAAGTCTAAACTAAATAGAAAGACTAATTTGTATTATACCAACAACATCGCAACTGCGATAGAACCAATTAATGATGAGGTACATTTAATTAATTTTAACAAACAATTTAACAAATGGGTGCATTAGCAAGTATATCTCTTGATTTAACTAAAGTAGATAAGTCAAGATTAATTAAGGGTAAATACCTTAATTTAACTTTATCAGTAAATGATGAACTAGACCAATATGACAACAATGTTGCAGCTTGGGAATCTCAATCAAAAGAAGAAAGAGAAAGTAAAGTTACTAGAAATTTTCTAGGTAACGGTAGAGTATTATGGACGGATGGTAGGGTTGAAGTTGGTGGTAAGCTTGGAAAACAAACTAAAACTACTGACTCCACTCCTGTTCCAGATAAAACTGAGAACTTACCATTTTAGTTCATAATAATTTATTAATATATATTCATATATAATATGAGTTGTGTATTAGTTGGTTTATAATTTTGGGGGAGATTTAATGTGTTTGGTTTTTCTTTTCTCCCCCTTTTTTTATAGATATGGAAGCAAGTATATTAATTACAGTATGTGAGATACTATTGAGATCACTTAAAAAAGCATGTGAGTGGTCTATAAACGAAGAGTCTTCTGATCGTTGGGCAAAACACCATACCAACATTCAGAATTTATTAGATGATTTAAACAAGCATGGATTGAAATGAAGAGTAGGGATTTTAAAGGAGTTTGGATTCCAAAAGAAATATGGTTAAGCAAAGAACTTACATTACGAGAAAAAGTTTTACTTGTTGAAATAGATAGTTTGTATAAGAATGGAAGTTGCTTTGCAACCAATAAGTATTTCGCAGAGTTTTTTGGTTTGTCTAGAACTAGAATTAGTAAGGTTATAAACACATTGGTTGATAAGAGTTTTTTGAAAATAGAATACACAAATTCAGGAAGAAGAACTTTGACACCCCTTTCAACAAAAGTTCAAACCCCCTTTGAACAAAAGTTTAAACCCCTTTCAACAAAAGTTCAAACCGATCTTAACAATACAAATAACAATACAAATAATATATACTCTTTCCAGGAGTTTTATGATGACTATGGAAAGAAGGTATCTAGATCAGCTGCTGAACGTGCATTTAGTAAGTTGAAAAAAGAAGACTTGAAGAAGATTAAAGAGGTACTCCCACAGTGGAAAAAACAATACGTGAAAGAAAAAGATTACCAGCCACATCCATCTACGTGGCTTAACCAAAGAAGATGGGAAGATGATTTAAAAATTGATAATAAAAATGTATATAGAAGGGACTACAAAATTCTCAAGTGATTTATCACCTGAAGAAAAGATCATAGGGTATTTATTTTATATTACTTCCTCTAGAGAGAATATACTATCTAGGGTAGATGAGTATCTGTTTTACAATCCCGTATGTAAGGAAATATTTATTGAGTGTAAGAAACAATACAAACAGAATAGAAAGTTTAGTATCATCTCTATCATCAAATCATTTCAAGGAAAGTATTCATCAAAGGATATTGTAGATATTGGAGAGAAAATAGATTATGGAGATAGTGTAGATGAAATAATACTACTACTCAAAGAAATACACTACAACAAAAAGCAAGTTAAGATTTATGAAGATGCTATAAATGAATTGATACATGATGTAGATGCATTTGATGTTTCTGAAAAAGTAACTCAACAAATAAAAACATTAGACGAAAAGATACAAGAAGAAGTGGTTCAAGACTTTGGTAAAGATGTAACCAAGTTCTTAAATGAAGAAGATGTAACAAAGATACCAATAGGATATACGCAACTAGATTATATCTTACGGGGTTGGATAAACTCAAATATGATTGTCATTGCAGCAAGACCTGGTATGGGAAAAACAGACTTCGCACTTAACGTTTCACTAAATGTTTTAAGACAAAAAAGAAATGTAATGTTCTTTTCACTTGAGATGAGTAGAGAAGAGATAACAAAGCGTATGGTTTCTTTAGTTTGTGAAATGAATAGACCCATTGATAAATCAAAGCTTACTGATAAAGATGTATCAAACATTCTTAAAAAGATGGGAGATATAACAAACAATTTTATTATTGATGATTCAGGAAGAAACACAACACTTACTATGAGTGCTAAGATATCAATGAACAAAAAGAATAAAGGAGTTGATCTAGTTATAATTGATTACCTACAACTTATTGAGAACAAAGGACAATCTAGATTTGAAAAGGTAACAGATATATCTAGAGAGATTAAGTTGATGGCGAAAGAAAATGATGTCCCAGTAATTATATTATCCCAATTGAGTAGAGCTGTTGAGTCTAGAGAAAATAAAATCCCTAGACTCTCTGATCTACGTGAGTCAGGTGCAATAGAACAAGATGCAGATTCTGTTATGTTCTTGTATAGACCCTCATATTACGGGATTGAATCAGAGGACGGAAAAGACATAGAAAACCTTTGCGATATAATAGTAGCAAAGAATAGACATGGGATGGATGGAATAGCACATTTGGATTATGATAGGAAAATAGGTAAATTTATTTCTCAATGATTACAATATCTTGGGAAGGAAAACATATTTCACTAAATGATTGGTATGCTGGAAAGCATTGGACATATAGACAAAAGCAAAAGAACATGTGGCGTGATATGTTTACAAAGCTATTATCAGAACATAAAAAACCTAAAATAGATAAATACTCTGTAGAACTAGAATACAACTCAAGGCTTGATCCAAGCAACACTATCACGATGATCAAACTTTTTGAGGACACACTAATCAAACTCAAATGGATTAAAGATGATTCTAAAAAATATTGTAACTACTTAAAAATATATCCAAACAACCAATTTTCTTCAAAAGAATATAAAATACATTTATATTATGATGAGGATTAAATCCATGAACGCTAAAGAATTCAAAGAAATCATGGATCATGAGAATGTCAATACCATTATTATGATAGAGGATAATAACGTAGTCCTTCGTAATATTGGTAATGGCATTTATCATGTGTTCAAAGATGATAGAACACACATACCTTTAAATACTAGACTTATGTCTATTTTTAAAGATAGATTGAATAAATATAGAAAGTTAACTCCTAGAAAAAAATACTTTGAAGATTAGTATCTTTTTCTCATTTTCTTTCCAGACTTCTTAGCGTACTTTTTTGCAGCTGCTTTACCCTTCTTAGTGTAAGCAAACTTCTTTTTTCCTACTCTTGGCATTTTATTTGCGTTTTTTACGTTTCCTTAATAATAAAAAATCTTTTTTGTCAATCCTACCATTCTTGTTGACATCTAATCTCCTTTGTCTTCTTGTTAATTTTTTCTTTCTCATTTCTTTTTCATTACCATTTTATGTGAATTTAAAAAAGTCTTTCCTTTATTCATTAAAGATACCATCTTTTTTATTTGACTTTTGTTATGGTGTTTAGCGTGTCTTTTCATAGCGCCTTGTTGTCTTTTATTTAATGAGTCTATGTTGATTCCTTTTACTTTCATATTAATTGTTTTTACCTCTTGAACTTCCACCTTGTGTAACAGGATTACTTGCTATTGGTGCATCTCCTCCTCCTGTTGTTTGACTACCTACCAAAATAGGTGGATTATTATTTACATTAGGATTGGGAGTTACATAACCAAAAGTACCACTTACATTACCATGATATCTCCATCTGCTATCATGATATCTATAGTCATAATGACGATCATAATGTGGCACATAATATCTATTATCTTGCCATCTTACAAAGTCATATCCAACTACATGATACATTCTTTGTGGCTGTATATCTTGTATTTTTATTTTTACTGTATCACCTGAGTTTGTAAGTGCTAGAACATGAGTTACTATTACTCTATTTGAATCATATAAGACACTAGCACAACTTGAACACATACCTACTAATAATATTACTATTAAAATAGAAAGTGTTATAACTCTACCTTTATCTCTTTGATTATCTGTCATTTTACTTTGCAAACTTTTCTATACCAGCAATCCCGAATGAACCGATAGTAACCCAAACAAAGCTATTGTAAATAAACTCATTGATTACTAGGTCTTTTCCAAAGTATCCAGTTGCTAAATCTACTAACGCAAAACATACCATAATGGCGAAAGAGACAAACCCAATTAGAGATTTTTCATTTATGTCGTTCTTGTCTTTAAATATAGCCCACATTATCTTCCTTGTCCTTTATATTTAGATCCAGAATAATATTTTCCTTGCTTGTTATTAGTGTTCCTATTCTTAGAATGAACACCAGGTCTTCTAACTCTCTTTTTTTGTATATAAGATGAGATAGTTCTTCTAGCCATTACTCATAGTTACTTTGTTCTTTGCACATAGTAACCATTAAGTGTACCCCATCTAAAACTTCGTTCATTTTTTCAGCCATAAAAGGACTAACGTCATTTTTCATAGGTACATATTGACCAAGAATACCAACCTGTTTAGAAAGCTGATTAAAATCATCCTCAAATGCTTGTGCATCAGGATTCTTTTTGCTCATCATCATACTAAAAGCACTCTGTATATCTTTCTGATCTTTCATTTTAATTATTTATTTACAAGTAAATATAATACTATTAAAATTAAAGGGGTATTTGGGGGGATAACTACCTTTTCTTTCTCTTACTACCTTTAAGACGTGACTTTTCTTTTCTACCTCTATTCTTAGAAGCTTTTTCAAAACCTCTTATTTTACCTTTTTTATGAGATGCATCCTTACCATCGCCATTACCATAAGTACCTTTCTTTCTATTATACTTATTTAATTTAGAACGATAAGTTCTTCTCTTCTTAGAAGATTGAAACTTCTTGTATTCTTTTTTGTAGTTTCTTTTTTTTCTAACTGCCACAGCTTAAACATTCATCGTCTCCTATATTACATTGGGGACTTTTTTCAACATATTTAGTTCTATTACCTTCATCTAGGAAAGAACATTCACAATCACATATAACATCAGTGGAGTTCTCTCCACAACAACAATATTTCATAGTACAAAATTTTAAAGTTCTTCAATAAGATCAATGATTTTATTCTCTATGATCATGACGATGTTAATTCTTTGAACACCTTCATAATTATCAGAAGTTACACCTTCCATTACATCCATAAGCGTGTTTATTTTTTGCAAGGTTTGATTGACTCTCATTTGTTCTTTAACTTCAGCGTCACTTATTTGTCCTATTTGTTGTTGCATTATTTTCCAATCTTTGTGCTTATAGATAAATGTAAAGATTTATTTATAAAATCATAACCAAAGGTATATATATTTTTCTTTTTGTTTTTTAATGAGAGGTTAGCTCCTAACCCTACTTGATTTTTATTAGCGTAAATCAATCCCCCAACGTAAAATTCATTTTTTGGTTCAGGAATTTTTGTAATAGTTGTAGTTATAGAATCTATTATTGTAGGTATTTTATAGTTGTATGATAAGTCTCTTGATGATAATTTATTTTGCGTTATAGTGTCTTGTATGTACGCATATCCTATTGAATCTATCTGTATGGTATCTAAGTATACATACTTTCTATAATAATCTTGTAGTATACTCATAGTGTCTACTACCACAGGAACTTCTACTTCTTTGATTACTTCTTTTATTTGAGGCACATAATTTATTCTTTCTTCTATAACCTCTTTATAGATAGTATCTCTTTTTACTACTGTTTCTGTTTTGGTAATTACTTTCTCTTCGCATTTAATTAATAGACCAATACCAATCCCGATTGCTACGTATGTAAGAATCCTAGACAATTTCATCTTCGTGGAATAAAGTGTACGTAAAACTATTTCCTATGCCTTCTTCTATTTGTCTTTCACATATCTCAATTAAGGTGTTAAAGTCATCAATTGATTGAATCACTTGACACCCAGCACTATACTTTCCGATTAAGGGTATTTTCTGCCACTTAGAGGCACGATGTATGTTTGTCTTATACACACCCTTAAAAATATTTTTTGGATCGTTAGAGAGGCTTAAATCAAGCGTTTCATCTTTGTTGTTATCTCTAACATAATGCATATCTTTTACTTGTTCCAATGCTTTATATCCTCCAGATGCCCAAGTCCTTCCATGAATACCTAATTTATAAGCTCCTCTGTATTGTCCTCTTAACATTATAAGAGTTCCATCTTTGCTTAGGGGATTGTTAAGCCAATGAACACCAGGATCTGTAGTGGCTTTAAAACAAAATACTTTATCTCTATCATTATAGTCTTTGTAAAATACACCTACAATATCATCAAACTCACCTGCTTTTCTACTAGAAGATCGTACACCAAATAAATTACAATCAAACTTACTATCTAAAAAATATTTATAGTTGTTTTTTTTATATGCTTCTAATAGTTGTTCAATGCTATACATCATTCTTCTTTTTGAAAAGGTTCTTTAAAACTTTCTACTATTTTTTCTATTGTTCCTTTATCTGAATCGTAAGTAAATTTATCTATGTTACCACTCCCAAATTCTACATATATTTTTTCTTCTTTAGTTAGCCTAGAATTTTTGATTCTTTTTCGTAGTGCTTGAAAGAAGTTTGAATCATCTTGAAGATTTGAGTACAACCTACCAGATAGATAAAGGTCACGCAATTCTTCTAACCCAGCTTTTGTTTTGTTTTCTGCAAAATCTCTCATTTTAAAACCAAACTGTTGATCTGGACTAAAAGAATAGTCTCTTGCAAAGAAAAACTCTGTTAATAATTCAGGATAATCTTCTAACTTTTTTAAATTAAGTTCTCCATCTTTTGAAACATCTCTCCATGCTTTGTTAATATTTGGTGGTAATAGTGTGTTTGTTATAATATATAAAAGTTTACTATCTATGTCTCTATCATAAACGTCTTTACCAGACACAATTTCTGTTACTGTTTTTACAAGCATGTTATATTCTCCTAAATCTGAAATTTCTCCTATTGATTCTAAAATTCCTCTTTCTTCTATCCCATTTATTAAAACATTAAAAATTGGATCTTGTATTATTGCATAAGGATTTTCTAAACTATAATCTACTACATCAATTTCATAACGATCTTTTTCTTTATTATATTTTAAATTATCATGATCAAATACTAGTGTGTGACCAGCCATCCAATCGGGAAAAAACTTTCTTATTTGATTATAAGAACCAACTTCTTTTTCTTTTTTTTCCTGAAAGGATTCTTCATCACTACCTTCACCTTCTTGAAAAATCATGTTTGATGCAACGGATAATCCACCTACTTTAAATAATGCATCAACTGATGTTAATGCACTAACACCTACAGATCTTCTCCAAAAAGTATTTAAATAAGCATTTTTCCTAGCTTCTAATATTTTAATTTTATTAGGGTCTGTTTCATTTTTAATTTGTTCTTTCATTTCCCTAAATTTTTTTATGCTTTTTGGTATTTCTTTTATAGAGTTTATGTAAGTTCTCATTGCTTCATATTTAAATGATACAAAATCTCCTAAAAATCCTTTTTTACCAAATGCAACGTCTATAGCTGTTTGTATCTCACTTCGTATATTAGGAAAAGCTACTTTTGATCCTCTTTTTACAAAGTTAGGTACTCTTGACCATGTAGGAAATGTATTCTTAACTTTTTCAGCAGCCTTTTTTTCAACCTCAATTTTTTGTTTATCAGATAGATTTTCATATTCAATACCAAATTCTTCTAATGCTGTATTTATATTTTCTGCTTCAAACGCTGCTACTTTTGAAAAATCATCTACGTTTGAATAAAGATTCTTTGCACGATTACTAAACCAATTTTGAAATCCAAAAGAAATCTTTTTAAAAGTTTTAATTATTGGATTTGTGTTTCCTTCATTGCTATAAATATTTGCCATAACATCAGTAGCATCATCTAAAAGTAGTTGTCTTCCAACAGACTGTCCAGTTAGTCCATACTTTGAAGCTTTTGCATGGCTTTTTTTGAATTCAGGGGTGAGTTTTCCTGTATTGTTATTATAGAAGGATTTGGATAAATTTGCTATGACATTACCTGAGTTATGAAAAAATCCATTTCCTGTGTTAAAGTAACCATTTTGTAACATAGCATACCAATTTCCTGTAATGTTTTTTCTTATGTTTGGTAAGTTAAATACAGTTTTAATTTGTCTCATTAAACTTAAAGCACTAGTCCAAACCTTACCTTGACTTTGATCAACATTTTGCAAAGCTCTATATAAGTCGTTATCAATCCATTTACCTTTCAATGGATTTGCAGGATTAACTTCATTAGAATCATATAAGGTATAATTATCTAGATCAGGAGGATTATCAAAAATTAAATCTCCTTCGTAGTCTCTTAGTATATCTTCATTAAAAAGTTGATCGTATTTTAGTTTTGCTAATTTATCTATAGTATTTATGTATTGAGAGCCTGCATCTCTATATTGACCTAAAAATGTTTTTAGTATATCATCCATGTCTTTTCTCCTTTTGAAGATACCTACATCATCTTTAAGTTTTGAAACCTCTTTATTGAAGCTGTTTGATATTACTAATTCAATTTTATCTAAAGATATATTATCGCCAATGTCTGAATATATATTTTGTTTATTTTGTTTTACAAATCTTTGTAAACTCTGAATCAATTCAGAAGCCTTTTTAGAAGCCTTTTCTTTTATGTTGTTTGCTTTTGCTAAATTATTTAATCTATCTTGACTTAGTTTTGGATTTTTCTTTTTTAGATCGTCTAATAGTTCTTTTTCAAATTTTATTTCTGCTTTTCTTCTTGTTTCTTCTACGTTTTGATTAAAATCATAATCTTTTTTGTGTGTAGACTCATAGGAGTTAGTAACGTATTTACCTATATTGTTTTTAATAACATCAATTAAATTTACATACTCAGGGTCTTTTTCTTGTTTTAGTTTTGCTATATCTGTATAAGCTTTTACAATATTT
>TARA_A100001201_G_scaffold22296_2_pt1 | contig 9996 bp, 13 predicted proteins | sample TARA_A100001201 | Tara Oceans TARA_A100001201 (sample SAMEA2619872) | marine metagenome | biome: marine biome (ENVO:00000447); feature: surface water layer (ENVO:00002042); material: "saline water (ENVO:00002010), including plankton (ENVO:xxxxxxxx)" | depth 5 m | reverse complement strand
TTTTTTTAAGAGGAGCATTAAATGAAGCTTAAACGAGGACAAAAAATTTGCAAGAAATGCAAAAGCATAAATGCAGCTAGATCTAGGGTATGTAAAGAGTGTGGGACTCCCTTTATAGCAAAGAATACCCCTATAAAGAATGAGGTCAAGAACTGGAAAGAGCTAGAATCTGGACAGCAAATCAAGATTATTCAAGGAACTGGGCCATATTACATTTGTTCAAGTGCATCTGATGAATATGATGCTGGTGAAAAGATTTATATGGGCTGTAAGGGCAAATATGAGGTCAGGGAAGTCAGAGGTAACGGTCTTCTCTGCTGCGGAATGGGAAAGAACAATACAGGAATTGATTTTGTATATATGGGAGAAAAAGAACTTTCTCAGTCTACAGGAATTATCAAAGCTCCACATAGAATTGTAAGATTGAAGACAAGAAAACGGCGATGAGGGGTATAATATATTATATGAACTTTATTATCAAGGTTAGAGAAAATGGCAATAAATACAACTGCAAATTTATCGGTAGATACTACCTACAATCAAAAAGACACAAGCACATCTGTTTCTGACTCAAGAACAGGCAATCTAGGGTATACTTCATCACTTACATCTGGAACTGGATCATTACAAATTGATGCGGTTTTCAATTTAGATACCTACGCAATAGTTTCTGGGGACGAACTGTCGCTAGACCTAACTTCCCTATCACAACCTATGTTGGGAGCAACATTGGACGTATCATTTAATAATCTCAAGTCAATTGCAATACGCAATACATCTACGACAGTAGGAGAAGATATTTCCATTAGGGCTACAGGATCTAATGCGTTTACTGCGCCATTCAATGGTGGCTCTGGAAACTTATTAGTTAAGCCAGCGTCTTCATATATTTATTCAGACCCTTATACTGGAGCCACTGTAGATTCTTCAAATAAAAATTTTCAAATTACAAATGAAGGAACTGGAACCATTAACATCAATATAGTTGCAGTAGGAGTTACAGGATAATGGAGGATAGGGTTTTTGTCCCTAAAGGATGGGGATACGAGGATTGGATTGTAAACAAGAAAGAGTATTGCGGCAAACTTTTATTTTTCAAAAAAGGTAAGTCTTGTAGTTGGCATTACCACGAATTGAAAGATGAAACATTCTATGTTCACAAAGGTGAACTAGAAGTAAGATATGGATGGACTGATGATAAAAGCGACATAAACTCAAAGGTCGTGATACTCAAAGCTGGCGACACATTTCATGTACCAGTAGGACTGAGACATCAGATGACAGGACTAACAGATGTTGAAATGTTTGAGTTCTCAACTCAGCACTTCGATGAGGATTCTAAGAGGATCGAAAAAGGAAACTAATGATAAGTTTATTTTTTAACACAAGAAAAAGAATAGGACTACTAAACAATTTACTTTCTTCAATCTATAATACAGTCCATTCTGCTGATAATATAGAGGTATTTATAACAGTAGACAATGATGACCTTGAATCTAAAGAGTTTCTAGACAGTCTAAACTTTCCAAATCTAAATGTAAGATCAATAGAAAAGCCATCCAATCTTCATACTTCTATAAATGAGATGGCTGAAATGGCTTCAGGAGATTTTCTATTTGTACTAAATGATGATGTTATTTTTAGAACATTTCATTGGGATAGAAAAATAATTGATAATTATAATCCAGAAGAGATTCTTTACATAGCTACCCATGATAATAGTGTAGACAAAACAAATCATGGAAGATATGCTTCTTTCCCAATCTTGACACGGGCTGCTTATCAGGCACTTGGCTTTTTTATGTCAGAGAAATTTGTATCTCATGGCGGAGATGTTCATCTGTGGAGAGTTTTCAATGAGATTGATGCTGTGAAATACTCACACGTCTTTCTAGATCATGTCCTACACTCTACAAAGCATGGTCTTGAGGCCATGAAGAATGAAGAGACTGCACAGCAAGCAATCAAAATGACATTTGATGATTTTGTTAATTGTTGGGATGAGGACATTAGCGAGGAGGTTTCAAGACTAAATGGTAGCAAGCGTAGTTAAATATTCAAAGTATACTGAGTCTAGAGGCGAGATATATACTTTCTATAATCGCAGCACGCTACTGAGAAAAACCTCTATATTGAAGAAGAATCTAGACTTCAAGCAAGATAAGATATCGGTATCATACAAAGGAGTCATACGAGGTTTTCATGGAGACAACGATACCTACAAACTAATTACATGTTTAGATGGTATAATTCAACTAGTAGTCTATGATGTTGATAAAAACAAAAAACAGCAATTTATATTAGACTCTAACTCAGATGAAGTAACCACAGTAATAGTTCCTGCAAGACACTTAAATGCACATCAGTGTCTTAGTAAAAGTTGTATTTTTATGTACAAATGGAGCGAGTATTACACTTCTCCTGAAGATCAATGGAGTGTTAATTACAATGATTCAGAGATTAATCCCTGTTGGATTTTACCAGAAACAGTAGTGTCTGATAGAGATAGAAATGCTGGAAGTCTAAAAGATTTATATGAGAAAATAAAATGAACGCAGAAAAACTAATACAATTTGAAAAAGAAATAGCTGACCTTTATGAATCTGGGCAAATTAAAGCACCTGTCCATTTAAGAGATGGCAATGAGCAAGCCTTGTGTGACATCTTTAAAACAATAAGAGAACAGGACTTTGCATTTTGCAGCTGGGCTAGTCATCTTCATTGCTTACTGAAGGGAGTTCCGCCAGAAAGAGTAAAGCAAGATATTATTGAAGGTAGATCAATTACTCTTAATTATCCAGAATACAATCTCTTTAGTTCCGCAATCGTTGGAGGCACTGCATCAATAGCTACTGGCACGGCTTGGTCGCTTAAGAACAAAGGTAAAGACTCCAGAGTATATTGTTTCTTAGGAGATATGAGCTTTCAAACTGGCATAGCCAATGAGTCTATCCGATACTCAATAGGTCATAACCTTCCGATCACTTGGGTTATAGAAGACAACGGAAAGTCTGTAGGAACAGAGACTGAGCCGACTTGTGGTATTAATACAAAAGATTTAGCGGACTCTCTTTTTCAATTAAAATATAAATACGGCGCTACGAATGTAGACATCATATATTATAATTACACAATGACATACCCCCATTCAGGCACTGGAGTTTTCGTTGAATTCTAATACTAAAAAACTAGGTATATTTATATGTACTAGAAATAGAATAGAAGGTCTTTCTTCTTTACTAGATTCTATATTTTCAAAGTGCAAAGACGCAGATAGCCTTGATGTGTGGATAGGATTCGATTATGATGACGAAGCAACAAAGTCATTTATAAAATCAACTCAGTATCCAGTAAGTCATTATATAAATTATAACAAAAGTGCTACTTGTAGGGGATGTAAAACACAATATGTTAACAGACATAAAGATGTAATCCAGCCAATGGTAGACAAATCTAAAGCGGACTATCATTGGGTATTAAATGATGATGTTACGGTCGAGACAGATGATTTTGATCTTGTTATAGAGCAAAGTATAGAAAACTTCTTGAACAATAAGCCCGATAGAATCTTCTACGGGATGCCTAACATATTTTTTGTAGACAAAGATGGAATAATATCTTCAGAATTGGCAGATGATGTATTTAACAAGAAGACATTTGCAACAGAATATTCTTGCTACCCTATATTAACAAAAGAAACTTCTGATGTAATAGGTTATTTTTTACCTACACAATTTGCAACCAATACAGCAGATATAACACTTGGCAGTGGTATCGGACTTTCTGTTTACAATAGAAAGCTTAAATTGCCAGTTACTGTAAAGGATGAAGTTGAGCAAGAAGAAGACAAACATACACATATGCAAAGCACCGATTTAGATAATACGCACGACGTGCCATTTGAAATAGCTCATAAACTAAATGATTTTGCAGAGCATTTTGCACAAGGTGTTGCTAACTCTGAAGCAATCTCACCTGTAAATATAGGAATTTTTCAAACGTTTGTATGTAATAATTGTGGACACACTTACAATGAACCAAGTTATTTTGAAAAGATGGTCACCACATGTCCGAACTGTAGAAAGGTGTGTGTTGTATCATTGAGTGAAGACGAAAATAAAAGAGAAAGACTATATAAACTATTCCATCAATGTAGATTTCAACTAAGAGGATTACTACGATTTATGACTGGACAGCCGGAGGAACAAGTGAAATGAGATATATAGAAGAAGTAAATAAGGGTATGGAATATCTTAATAGTCATAATGACACTATCTTTATAGGTCAAGCTATTGAGTATAAAGGAACTGCTTTGACACATCAGGTCAAAGAGTTTGATGCGAGTAAAAAACTGGAGCTTCCCGTAGCAGAAGAGTTTCAAGCTGGTTTTGCATTGGGCCTTGCACTTGATGGATATATACCAGTTTCCATGTACCCGAGAATGAATTTTATTATTCTTGCGATGAACCAAATTGTAAATCATTTAGACAAGTGGGAAGCAATGTCTTGTGGTCAGAGCAAACCAAAAGTTATTATGAAAGCAGTTGTCGGATCTGATTACCCATTAGATCCCGGCCATCAACACAAACAAAACTTCACACAAGCATTTAAGTCTTCATGTGAAAATATTGATGTTGTTGAGCTAGTTCATGCTCACAAGGTATTTGACACTTACAAGAAAGCTCTTGATAGAGAAGATGGTGTTTCTACTTTAATTATTGAGCATGGAGATTTATACAGATGAGACAGTTAGACGTTTTAATTATTGCTCCAAGCGCAGCAGACCTGTATCAAGATTTGAAGAATGACTTTTCTGCCAAAGAAACAAATATCTGGGCGGGTTTGCTTGCTAATGCTTGCAGAGCTAAAGGTCATGGTGTTGCGATCTACGATATGGAAATTGCAAGACCAAGCGCAGAAGAGTTTATAAAAGATGTAGAGTCTTATGACGCAAGATTTATTTTATTTGTAGTTACTGGACAAAACCCTAATGCTTCAACTGCCGCTATGAGTGGTGCGGTATCTGCCGCATCTTGCCTGCAAGACACCAACACAAAGATTGGTTTTGTTGGCCCTCATGTCAACGCACTTCCTCTTGAAGTGCTTGAGAAGCATGATTTCATTGATATTGCTTTCACTAATGAGGGCGTTTATGCTTTGTTAAACTTATTGGCAACAGATCTCTCTGACAGCGGGTTGAAATCTGTTAATGGTATCGCTTACAGAGCCAGCACTGGAGATATTCTTATAAATCCTCCAGAAAAAATAGTTCCTCAAGAGTTATTAGAAGTTGACTTGCCGGGAGTTGCTTATGATCTAATGCCTTCGCTTGACAATTATAGAACAAGCTCTTGGCACGCAAATTACATTGATGAAGACAGGAGTCCATTTGCCAGTATATATACTTCTCTAGGATGTATATTCAAGTGTGAGTTCTGTATGATTAATATAATCAATAGAGATGATAATGACCCACTAAAAGCATCCTCATCATTTAATAAATTTAGATATTGGAATCCTGAGTTCACAATCAAGCAACTTGATTATCTTGCCGACAAGGGAGTCAAGCAAATAAAAGTAGCTGATGAAATGTGGGTTCTTAAACCAAAACACTTTGAGGTACTGTCAGATCTAATTATTCAAAGAGGTTATGATTTTAACATTTGGGCTTACACTAGAATTGATACAGTAAAGCCTCAGTATTTAGAGAAACTAAAGAAAGCTGGAGTGAACTGGCTTGCTCTTGGTATCGAAGCTGGAAATCAAGATATTCGTAGAGAAATTACTAAGGGCAGATTTGAAGATATAAATATCAGAGAAGTAGTTTCAATGATAGAAGATGCAGGCATCAATGTTTGTGCAAACTACATTGTTGGTTTAGGACATGATAATTGGGACACTATGCAAGAGACTCTAAACCTAGCCCTTGAGCTAAATGCAGAAAACTCTAACATTTATTGTGCGACATCACTGCCCGGAAGTCCATTATATCTCAAAGCTAAGAATGAAGGATGGGAGCTTCCACAAAAATATTCAGAATTTGGCTTTTTATCATACGATCATATTCCAAGTAAGACGTATAATTTAGAGTCCGAGGAAGTTTTAGCATTTAGAGATTATGCCTTCCACGCACTGTTTGAAAATCCTAGATTCATTAATAAAATACAAAATAAGTTTGGTGATGCAGCGGTAGACAACATTAAAAGAATGACAAAGATAAGACTTAAGAGACAAATGTTAGAGCAATAATAGCATAATATAGAGGACCTATAATGATAAAAACGATCTTTTGCGATATAGACGGAACTTTACTAAAACATCATGGTGATGGTTGTCTCTATAAGGCAATGAAAAATCCACCAGAGCTTCTACCAAATGTAATTGAAACAATAGACAGGTGGAAATATAAAGAATATAGGGTCATACTAACTACAGGAAGACCAGAAAGCATGAGAAGATTAACAGAACAACAGCTGGAAACAGTAGGAATAGTATACGACATGTTAATTATGGGACTTCCTCATGGCGAAAGAGTAGTAGTCAATGATTCTAAACCTCATCTTAACGAAACTGCGATAGCAATTGTAGTAGAAAGAAACAAAGGATTCACAGAGGAGCATATGCTTTTATAATGCAAAATATTTTGATAACAGGGATTACTGGTAGTGGCGGTAGCTACTTAGCTGAGTACATTGCCGAAAACCATAAAGATACTAAAATCTGGGGATTGTGCAGATGGCACAGCACAGCATCTTCAAGCAATCTAGAAAATGTAAGACAAGATATAATTGTAGAAGAATGTGATTTAATGGACTTGAGTTCAGTTATAAGAGTTCTCAAAAAGTGCAAGCCTGCTAAAGTATTTCATCTGGCAGCATATGCAAATGTAAGGAAGGCATTTGACACTCCATTGTCAGTTATAAATAACAATATCATGGGAACAGCAAATCTACTGGAAGCAGCCAGAATGGTTTGTCCTGATACTATCATACAAATATGTTCTAGTTCAGAGGTATATGGAAATCCTAAAACAACACCTATGGTTGAAGACCACCCAATAATGCCTGTGAATCCTTACTCTGTATCAAAGCTTTCACAGGAATCTCTAGGGTATGCCTACCATAAGAGTTGGGGAATGAATATCATTTTGACAAGAATGTTTGCATATATAAACCCTAGAAGAACAGATCTGTTTGCCAGCTCTTTTGCTACACAAATAGCAGAAATAGAAATTGGGAAAAGAGATGTTCTTAGGCATGGAAACTTAGACTCAGTAAGAACGCTGATAGATGTAAGGGATGCCATGGAAAGTTATTGGGTCGCCTGTGATAAATGTGAGCCCGGAATACCTTATAATATAGGCGGAGAAACCGTAGTTACTGTTGGAGAATTTTTGGATATACTCAAGAAGTATGCAAAAGTTCCAATAGAGACATACCAAGATCCAGATCTATTAAGGCCGGTAGACATAACTTTACAGATACCAGACACAACCAAATTTTATAATGCGACAGGATGGAAACCTAAAATATCTATTGACGATAGTATAAAATTTTTGCTAGAACATTGTAGGTCAAGAGTATAATTATAAGACAAGTAGATTATTGTAGTTTAAACAGAGGAAGATAATGAAAAGAATTGAATTTGGCGAGCTTGTAATTGGCGATGTGGCTAGAAAGAACTTGATGCACGTATGTGATACCAATTGGGCATCTGGTGGGCCAAAAGTTAAACAACTTGAGAAAGAGTGGTCTGAAATCTTTGGTTACAAAAGAAGTGTAGCTATGAGCTCTGGGACTGATGGCGTTATTAATGCTTGTCTCGCTCTATATGATATTGCAGATGCAAAACGTGGAGATGAAGTTATTGTGCCAGCACTGTCTTTCATTGCAACATCCAATGCTGTTCGAGCCGCTGGGCTTACTCCTGTATTTGTTGACGTTAAAAAAGAGACTCTTAACATTGATGAAACAAAAATAGAAGAAGCTATCACTTCTAAAACTGTTGCAATCATGCCTGTCCATACAATGGGTCGTCCAGCTGAGATGGATGTTATCTGTGATCTTGCAGAAGAATACAACTTAGTAGTTATCGAAGATGCGTGTGAAGCACATGGAGCAACATATAAAGATAAATATATCGGCCATTGGGGTGATATGTCTGTTTATAGTTACTACATTGCACATCTAGTGTGTTGTGGTGAAGGAGGAATGGTATCTGTAAATGACGACCATCTAGCTGATGTATTGGCATCGTGTCGATCTCACGGAAGACCTTTTAATTCAATTTACTTTGATCACCAAAGAGTTGGATATAATTCAAAGATGAATGATCTTGAAGCCAGTATTGGGCTAGAAGCAGTAGGAGTCTTCTGGGATACATTTAATACGAGACATGCAACAATGAAGCGTATGCGAGCCGCTGCCGCAGGATACGAAGATGTAGCATATTTTTCAGAAGAAGATGAGGGTAATAGAAACTGTCCTCATGGATTTAGCATAACATGCAAAGAGGCAGGAAAAATTAAATTAGTAGAAGAAGTCTTTGATAAATACAATATCCACCATAAGAGAAACTTTGGATGTATACCAACTCAGCATAGAGCTTTTGCAGATATGGGATATTCGTTAGGAGAATTCCCTGAAGCTGAGTGGGTTGGAGACAATGGAATACATATTGGATGTCATCAACATCTTTCAGAAGAAGACATTCAAAGAATTGAATTAGCAATCAAAGAATCACTAGAGAGGTGCAAATAGATGCTATCTATACTTATACCCAGCGCAAGAGAAACGGTCTATAAATGTGTAGAACATATTCTTCAATGTTCTAAGTCAATCAATACAGACTTTGAGATAATTATCTGCTCTAAACAAAAACTAAACTTCTCAAGTCCGAAGGTCAGGGTTATAGCAGAAGACATTGATAACATAGGAAGCAATAAACCTATAAATCAATGCTTCTCAGAAAGTCAGGGAGAATACTTTTTAGTAACGTGTGACGATCTTCTTATGAATCCAAACGCTATGGGAATTCCTGAGTTCATAGAGTCAGAGGTCTTTAGTGAAAGAAAATATAAGATATGCTCCATAGGATATAATTCATTTCATAATCATTATGTACCATACCAACCAGTAGGGGAAACAGATGAGAATATGTTAATACCTATCTTATCATTTCCTGCGGGCTCACGAAATACTGTAGAGACACTTCTTGATGGTGTTGTTTTTAATGAATTATATAAGCATGTAGCAGGAGACAATTGGCTTTCTTGGTATGTCAACAGCAATGGTGAACCGCCTGTTTTTATGCAGAATACAGGAATGGACTTTAGTTTTGATACTAGGGCAGAAACGAGTCTTTGCGTAAGACAAGAAGACATTGACTTATTAGGAAAGATGATATTATTATCACAAACAACAAATGTAAACTATAATTGCAAGGTTTAAATTTATTATGAATGTATTAATAACTGGAGCTGCAGGATATTTAGGCTCAAGTCTTGTCAGAGAAGTCAGTAAAATTGCAGACAATGTATTTGCTTTCGATAATCTATTTTACGACCAAGGCACTCTCGTTGCTGAAACATTATTAAAAGACAATGTGCACTTCTTTCTTGAAGATGTTAATATATGGTCAAACAATTTAGTTAGTGCTATTAAAGAAGCTGATTACATAATTCCATTAGCAGCATTGGTTGGAGCACCACTTTGTGATAAACATCCAGAACTGACAACTGAAACAAATTTAAATTGGTTCAAGAAGCTAACTGAGCTAACAAAAGAAGATCAGGTAATAATCTATCCTAATACAAATTCAGGATACGGTTCAACTGGGGAAGAAATCTGTACAGAAGAAACTCCGTCTAATCCAATCTCATTATATGCAAGTACAAAACAAGATGCAGAAGATCATCTCTTGAGGGCACATTATAATACTGTTGTGTTCAGGCTTGCTACGGTATTCGGCGTTTCACCAAGACCTAGAACTGATTTG
>TARA_A100001201_G_scaffold82863_1_pt1 | contig 10006 bp, 3 predicted proteins | sample TARA_A100001201 | Tara Oceans TARA_A100001201 (sample SAMEA2619872) | marine metagenome | biome: marine biome (ENVO:00000447); feature: surface water layer (ENVO:00002042); material: "saline water (ENVO:00002010), including plankton (ENVO:xxxxxxxx)" | depth 5 m | reverse complement strand
TTGTCTAATGAAGCTGTGATCCAAGCATACTGTCTTTCGCTCTGAGGAATAACTCTCTGTACAAATTGGTTGTCATGTACAGAGGCAGTCTTGTACACCACGCTACTATCAAATCCGTTATTTTGATCGTCGACTAACTCACGACCATCCTCTAGCTCTATTCTGTAATGTGTATTGCGATTAACCTTATGATAAGAAGCTTGGCCTTCATAAGACTCTGATCTAACTGTGGTGCCAGATAATAAACCGAACTGCTCTGTTCTTTTAGTATGGTAATCATTTAAAAAGTCTCGAACTAGTGAATTTCTATAATTCATGTTGTTGTATACTGAAAAGCTCTCTGACTCATCTAAGAATCCGCGGCTAAGTGTTTCGGGAGATCCAGGTGATGAGAATCTTTCTGCAATAACTGTCTTATTTCTGGACCCATCTGAAAGAGTTGAGCGGTCAGGTAATCGATTATCAACTGTTCCAGAGACCCAATCAGAAGCCTTAAAGCTATCGTCGATACCGCCAGTTCCGTTAGAACCTGATCTGAACCATAGGTCGTTGCTAGCGCGGCCTGTTGTATGTACAACTTGATAGTTGTGCTCGAAGTTACCAATGACTGTTACACCGCCCTGAATTGAACCAGTGCCTTGTCTAATATTTCTAATATTTACAGGACGTTTTGCAACCTCTTCCCGATAATATCTTGCGTGCGGGTGTTGTTTTTGTGTTGCAGACGTGCCAGCGTGTGGCCTAAGAAGAATTGACCCCGCTGATATGAGTAGCTGATAGGCTTCTGGGCGAGGGTTTGTGCCGCGGTTGCGAAAATCTAATTCCTTGCCTTGTGAATTGTTTAGGTCGGCGTGCCGGTATTGACGACCTCCGACATATTTTTCAGTGAATGGTCCCTGCATAGGTTCTTCACCAGTGTGCGAGTCAACATGCAGATTGGTCAAGTGTACATCATTAGAAAAAGATGAAAGTGCAAGATTGTAGCCTGCCGTTCCAAAAGAACCAGAACCATAACTATAAATTGAAAATGGTACTAATATTTCACCGTGACCTTGGAGATATTCTTCCCCGTTGCTAGCCACCGATACAAAGTTAAGCTTGTGCTTCTGTATTTCTTTTGGAGTTGAATCGTCGCTGCAGACAGTAAGCGGGTTTTTTGTTAGCGAAGAGGAAGCAATCGTAATTGCTTGGCTGGACATATCGCGAATCTGACCCTTCCATAAATCTTGTTTTTTATTTTTACCAGACGCGTTGTTAATTATAATCGGGTTAACATTAAAACTATATGCCTTTGATAGTTTTCTTAAAGCGTAGCTAGAGCCTTGGTAAGTTGTTCCTGCGACTGTTGCAAGTTTTGGATTACTAGAGGTTGTCTGTGTAATGATAGCCTGTAAAAGTTCTTTTTTATCTAGGTTAACGAACTCATTGCTAGAGGATAAGAAACCCTTGCCGGTGGCACCACCATCAAAAGCTTGTACATCTCTTGGAGCACGTTCTTTCCACCAGAGGCAATTGTCATATTCAACTTGCGTAGTTGGCGCGTGCCCCTCTTTCCAATTGTATGTTAATTCTTTAATTCCCTTAAAAGAAGCTTCAGGATCAGCCTTTGGTTTATACTCGATAGTTGGAAGCTTGGTCCAATACTTGTTACGCTCTAAAGCATGACTTTCAATAACGGTCCTTACACCATCAGCAAAATTTGCTGACGCTGGTATTAGATTCATCAGCATGTCTGAGACTGCTGAGTCGACCCACCTGTAGAAGTTTATGTATCTCTCTACGGAAGGGGTATTACCAATTTTTTCAAAAAATAGGTTTCTTAGCTTCTCCATATCTTTATAGTTTTGCCTATAACGATTAACTGGTTCACCGATTAAATTATTAAAGTCTTTAATTGTTGCAAAGAAATTTAACATTTCTTCTGAAATATTTTGGTATGGGCTCTTTTCTAGAGCAAACATATAATTTACAGGCCTAGTTTCTCTGGTAAATACTTCGTCATCAAAACTTAATATCTTAATCAATTCGGAGCTTTGTAGGTTCTCAGGAATTGTTTGTTTTAACGTAGATATATAAGTCTTGTTAGTTATATCAGACTTGTTAGCTGAGAAGTTATAGCCTATACCAGTGTGATCTTTCTTTGTGATCGCACTGAGCCATCCATGGCGATTTAAATGATCAGCCGAGCCTGAGGCCTCATCTATAACAATAAATTCTCCGGAATCATCGCTTCCGGTAATATTACTAAAGTTCCAGTTTAATGCCAAGGTCTCTATCTTAGGAACCTCAAAAACATTTTCTATATTTCTATTGGTATCAAATATTGTATCATTGCGAAGAGGATGTTCGACACCATAATTTTCTAGTGACAATGCGTGAGCTTTAATTTCCTCATCAGAAATATCACTTAACCAGTGTCTTAAATAACTAAACTTAACATCTGTTGGAGTCTGAAGAGAGCCAGTGGCGTCCTCATAGTGAGCACCAACATAAAATCTTCTATTCCTCTCAAAGAATGAATTCCAAAAAACATGCAGATCTGTATCAAAAGTTCCAGAAACAGCAAATTGTCTTTTTACAAAACCAGCCTCCGTATTGATTCCATGGAATTCGGCTATAATATTATTAGTGCTACCGGAAATAAAACTTCCGGTAACCTCATCTACAAAAGGAGTTTTTTCATGCCTAAACCTTACAGCAAAATTCCATTTTTCATTATCATATACATCTTCAAAAAAATCTGTTTCTAGATTTGGAACATACGCTCCAGTTAGTTGGAAGTAAACACCTGTGTCTTCTTTTTTGTTTCTGACGGCGTAAACTTGAAATCCCGCGATATCGCGTGTTTCTGTCTCATAATCTGTTGCGTCATTTTTAGCTGTAAAACAACCAAACAAAGAAGAAGAAGTTTCAGTATACGGCTGCCAATATTTACTTCTCTCGGAGAACTTTAATGGGAAGTAGACTTCTGCTTCTGTTGTTACAGTTAAGTTAGTAGACTCGTCTTCTGAGCCTGACACATAAGAAGTTGAATTTGAATTCGAGGGGTCAGTATATTGATATATCGAAGCTTTTCTGGTTCCCTCTGTTGTGCTGCCACTATTAAAATTGACAAGCTTCTTAACCTTTGATGTTTCTCTGTAACTATCATCAAGAGTGTATGTGGCGTTATTTGAATAAAGGTTTAGTTTGATTAGTTCTTCATCAATACCAAAACACCTTAATAAATTTCTAAAAGACTTTTCTGTACCTTTTGTTTTATTGATATGTACTAAGTTATTGTAAATATTATTATAAATTGTATTTTTTACATTATGAAGCTTCTCTCTAAAGATCCTATCGTCGTCTCGGTCATCGAAATTTTCTAGAAAATCTTCATCGTAGAACAATTCAGATGTATCAAAGCCCATGTTTTCTAACAATCTATCGTTAAAGAAGTATGGTTTGTGGCTACCAGTTTGATATTGAATATTTTTTAAAGTCGGTAAAGCTTCAATTTGAAGTTGTAAGGTATCGAAATAACTTGACATTATTTGTAAAAGATCTTTTAATTCTTCAGAACCTTCGTCTTCGCTGCGCATCCACCCTGGTATAGTATTATATAAAGACGCAGCATTAGTGTGGTCATACGTTCTACCTTCTGTTTCTAAATCAGTTCTTGTTGATTGCACTTCTGGGTGGAAGTCGTAAATAATTGGATCTTTGTTTTCTTCTGTCGCCGCACTTGCAGAAACAATAGCAGAACCAACATTTCTATATTGTGATCCTGTCATTCCGGTATCAATTTGCCAAGATCCGTTACTAATTCTACCAGAATAATCTAATATTACAGAATCTACAGATGCTGTGTTTGTAATGCCTTCATTAAATTTGTAATAAACTCCAAGATCGACATTAGCATCTTCGGTATTAGTTCCACCGTTCACTTGCGTGAACCAATATCTACCAATCTCTTTTGCTGTCCTAGCGTCCTTCCAATATCTAAACTCGTCTATAGAGCCGGAAAGTTTGTTAGCACCTCGGGCCACTGAATAGCTTGCCGGTGTATCGAAAGTGCCTGGGTCTTTAATGAACTCTGGCCAAGTATTGCTTGCACCGAGAGTAGCAATAAGCGGGCCTCCGGAGATCTCTCCCAAGGCTTCACCTGTTTTTGTTAATGTTTGTTGTAATTGGCCGTCAACAAACATCTCTGCTGTCAAGTCACTACCGCTATTTTTAACAACGAAAGCGTAGTGGTGCCAATTAGAGTCTGCTAATGTGTCTTTAGTATAGGAAGTAAATAATCCTTCATTATTAACGCTGGCACTTAAAGAGTTAAATCCCTTAAAATCATCATCGACGCCAGTATCTTGACCTGTTGCGCCGGAAAGAACATGAAGTCCAAAAGCTGCATTTGAGCCAGTGCCATCATTATCAATATAAAGTTCAAAACGACCGTAAGAAGCATTAGATGCAGTAATTCCATTCCATATATCAAACACTGTCATCCGGTTTGTACCGCCGTCGGAACCAATAGATGGATAATCATCTACCTTCAACCAGAACTCCACTGTAGATCCAGAGGCTGGATTTATTCTTAGGTTGCTTAATTTATTTTTATCTGTGTCGTAAACGTTTGCTAAAGAACTAGGAGTCTTGATATCTAAACTAGAATCAGCGTTTGGGCCGCCTTTAATTAAAATGTATTCTTTTACATCAGGGGCTCTGTATACCTTTGTTACGCCTCCCGGGGTAACCCAAGCAGTAGTTGACCCTGCGGAGAAAGAACCATAGCCCTTGGGACATAAATTAATATAACCGTTTGTTCTGGGGTATTGATTATCAAATACGTATTTATCTACATAGGAAGAAGACACATACCAGCGCATCTTGTCTTTTGCAGAGCCGTCATAAGGATATTGGTCTGTAATTCTTGTAAAAGCATCAGAATAATACTTTTCTGCCTGCCCATATCTAGCAAAGTTTTCGGGCTTGTCAAACTCAATAGCCGGTATAAATGTCTCTTTATCCGTTACATAAGCTTCTAGAAGATCTGTAGATTCGATCTCTTTGCCAAGTTCATTTTTCGATGTGGGCTTTAAAAACTTTTGGCCCTGATTTTTAAACAAGTCTTTTAAACTCATTTTGTGTGTACCTTATTACTGATTTTCTAGCTCTTCTACTCTAAATTTGAATGACTGTGGTTGCTCAACATAAGAGCCATTGATATAGTAAGCAAACTTAAAACCATACATATACCCTGGTTCTAATAACGACATGTCATAATCAAAATAACTTCCTGAGACATCATACGACATTCTTGTATATGATGTTGCAGTGCCCGCAGCTTGAGGTGACACAGAGCTTCCAGTGCCATATGGCAAGATCTCTGCATTATCTGAAGCTCTAAAAATTTTGTAGTAGCCGTCTTCAATAGTGATACTGTCTGGCATATTCTCAGTTGCTCTTGTGTATACAGTTGGACACCAATCTCTTTCTCTGACATAGAGTCTGAATGTTGGATTTTCATGAGTGTAGTATTTTGATTTTAAATTTGTTATGGTTGTTACATACTCGGGACTAGGATTGAAATTTGAAGCATTCAATAACTTAGGCGTAATGCTGCCTGTATGCAACGTTGCTCCGTTTTCGGACCCAGAGTACCATACGTCAAAAAGTGTCGTTAGAGGGCTAGCAGCGGCTGTTAGAGCGAAGGATGCAGTGTATATGCCGGTGTCTTCGTAACCACCGGTGACAACTGTTCCTGCTACTAGGTCATGTTGCACGAGATCTAGGGCGTCTCCGGAAGGCTGTGTTGAGCCCGAGAAAATCTTTACATAGATAGGAGAACCTTTAGAATCAATTCCTGGTACATTTCTAAGCTGCCCTCTGAAATAATTGTAGAAGAAGATTGTTTGTAAATTCTCTGCTTCTGATGCTAGAGAACTACTATAAAAGAACTCTCCTCTATTGTCTTTCGTGGATGAATCCCATCGTGCTTCAATTGCTGGCTTCTTGAAAAAGAACTCAGTGCCGCGGCTGAAGAATTTTTTGGTGTAGAAAGACCGCTTAGCTCCGTTCGTGTTATTTAAAATATAGCTTTCATAACTTTCTCCAGAAGTATCAAAGTATGCTTCTTGAGATTCGTCTAGTTTGATTCCAATACCATAATTTGTATATCCGTCGGAAGAGATCCATTCTTCTACAATTTCTGTAATATTAACTTCTAAATCTTCGGTGCCTTTTTCTAAAGTAACTGTTGTCACTGAAGCGGTTAAATAATCTCCGCCGGCAGTTGTCCAGTTAGTATCTCCGGCAGACTTAATCCAATTTGAACCCTCGACGTCTCTAGTGATGTCTTGGTATTCTTCCATATCCATTCCGAAGCCTTCTTCCCAGGCTCTACTTATCGGCGCAATTTCAAGAGTAATATTTCTAGGTACAGTTTGGCCATGCTTAGCATTATATAGGCGTAGAAAAAAGTCAACACTACCGCTGGCTGGGACATTATTATTATTTCTATCTGTTACAATATCGTTGATAGGAAATTCAACTAAGATCCTTGATAGCTCAGCAGTTTTTTTAGATCCGGCGTCGCCTGATGATACCGCTTGGAGGGTTTGTCCATAAATTGAAAAAACTTCTAGAACATCAGATTGACCCATGTTAGAGCCAGTTCCGCGGTCAACCAGATTGGCTTCAAAAGCGTTGGTGATTGTATTGTCTTTGTTGGCGAAATATTTTTTAATAGCCATTATTTAACAATGCCCCTAATATCGTCATTAATATATTTGATTTCATATATAACATTTTTTGGAATGATTATGTATCTGCCATCAGCAGAAATGTTTTGTTTTACGTTAAGTAATGTATCAGAGTACTCATCTCCGGTCTTTTGGAATACATCTAATTTAAAAGTGTCTACAACGCCGTTGACATTATTTAGAACATTATATAATTTAGTAACGTGGAACGGTTCTCCAATCTCTGGCGTGTTATCAAAATAGTCTTCTAGGGCAACGAAGCATCTTTGTAGCACTTCTCCTTTATTTGCGCCCTCTTCAGACAAAACAGAGAAATCAATTCCTAAATTAACAACTCTTGCATCTAAAATATCAATTGTGTCACTTAACATTTTATACTTATTTAACCAAGTTTTTAAATTTTCTTTAATAGAATTATTAGCTTTTACAAGTGTGCCATCAAAATTTTCAGCAATTACGTATAAATTAAGGTTTCTTTTGAAGGAATCTTGGTCTAAAACAATATTACATCTCTTAATTGAACCAAACTTTGGATCCATTGAATAAGTTAGTGTTTTATAATCTTGTGCGGTAACTGCACGATTTTGTGAATAGAACGTGCCGTAAGCTCTGGCCTTTAGTTGATCTGTGTTTCTATATTGTAGATCTCCTAAGATTGGAGTTTCATTAATAATATCAAGTGAGCCGCGGACATCAGAAACCTTAGTTGCGTCTAGGTCAAACTCACTTGTAAAAAAGAAAGATGAATCCACCGGTATGGTTACTGCCCCGACAGGCGCATTGGAATTTTCAGCAGTATTAATTCTATAGACGATCTCTAAAGTCGTATCGGTTGGTACAACGCCGAATTTATCTGACGTTGTGAAGTTGTACGGATCAAAACTAGTATCAGTTATATAAGTCTTTCCTGTTTGATCGAGCAATACTTTTGTAGGATCAACGATCTCATCGCTGGTTAGGTCAGACTCTGATCCATAACCAAACTGTAAGAAAGTTCTTCCGGGCTCGCGGTCGACTGTGAATCTGCGAGGAACAACAACTGGCTTTATAATTTTCGGAGCAGTTGTTCTGTTTGATACGTTAGGATTCTTAAACTCTTTGTATACAACATCTTGCGATAGGTAATCCACTTCAAAATATTCTTGGCCGTCGCTATCAGTAACCTGTATCACTTCTGATACATTTTCACCTTCAGTTAACTCTAGTCTTCTGAATTTTCTGTAGGATCCAACATCTATGAATTGGCTAACTAACTCTCCGGAAATTACTTTACCATATGCCTTTACTGCGTAAAAAGTTGGGGCACCAGTAACAGAGTTTGTTCTAGCGACCACAATTTCATTATTTGGGTTGGCAAAATCAACGTCTTCAACTAAAATATATTTTGTTTGGTCCTGCGAGGACATCGTAGATCCTCTTCTGAGAATTGGATAATAGGCCTCATCGGGAGCCGTTCCTGCTGTGTTGGCAGGGATTAAAACGTGGAATGCAACCTCGCCGGTACTAGACGGGGTTGATTCATATTTATAGCCTAGCTGTTTCGCGAGCTTTGCAATATTCTTGTATTCTATAGCGGTGTCAAGAAAGCTTTCGTTCGCTTGATAGTCCAAGTAAAAAGACATGATGTCTCCGACATAGGCAACTGTATCAAGCATAAGAGCGCCAAAAGAAGCTTCGTTAAAGTCTTTGAAAGTATCTGGATAATATCTTCTGGCATACTCCACTAGAGAATTTTTAATTGATTCAAAATCTCTTGCTGTGTACTTTATCGGAGTAAATGTCTTCTTGGGCATGAAAAAATCTCGCTATAAAATGTCTATTTTAACTAGTTTGAGTTAGAATTAATGATTAAAATATCTATTTGATTCAAAGGCTTTACGAGAAATTCAACTTTTACTTTTAAAAGCTGATCTGGCTCTCCCAAAGCAGAGTCGCCCTCGGAGGTATTGATATCTAATACCTCTACGAAGGGCATATATTTTTTTACTTGTAAAATTATTCTGTTTTTAATATTCGCTACCGCATTGCTAGAAAAATTTTCAAATAAATAATGTTGCAGCCCGACTCCAAACTCCGGGTCCATAACCTTTTCGCCGGGATTGGTTAACATAAGATTTCTTAAATTTTGTCTTACCGCTTCGATAATAGTCTTGTTTAATTGGTAAGAGCCATCTACTCTGTCGGATCTTAATGGAAATTTTGGTGATATTCCGCTCATTATTGTTTCCTCACAAATAAATATGTCTAAATATTATTTCTTTGTTTGATAATCCTCAGATTCAGGATCTTCGTTTTCTATATCTTCCTCTACAATATCTTCGCACTCTTGTGTATCTTTACCAACCTTGTTTACTTGTTTGATGTGTTCTGCAAGGTTTTCTGCAAAGTTTAAGCCCACATACGATATTCCAAGAGGTGTAATCGGTATATTGTTAAATCCTAGTGGCGGGAATAGCGGAGGAGGTATTAATCCTAGAATAACTTTATTGATCTCATTTGGATCAACTCCAAGCGCCAATGAAAGATATTTAGCTGTTACCACTGCCGGGTCGATTGTCTCTGCCAAGCCTTTTACAATCATCGGCCCGGTTTGTAGAGCTAGCTTTTCAATTGCCGGCAATGGATTAACTAGTGTTGATTTTCTACGACTATTATGTTTTTGTTTTTGAAGACCGTCTGAATCTGGATCTACGTATTTGTAATCCTCTCCAAGAATAGTGGCTCTAAACAATGAATTTAAAGTTTTCTTGGATTGTAAAAAGAATTTAGAGTTATCTATTGAATCTGATTTCGGCATCACATTCATATAATCCAAAGTTAAAGTTCTTATTTCTTGTGGGTTGAAGAGGTGTTTTGTTAAAAGCTCTACTTCTGGTTTCTTTTTTAGTTCTTCAAAAAGTTTAGCTTTATAGTTGTCTTCATAATTTTTATCAAAGAACCCTAGAAGATCAGGTAATCCTTCATAAGAATCAAGAATCTGCTTCGCTCTGAATGTCTTTAGTGGACTATTAATGTGCGAAGTAAAGTTTGCACCTGTTAGTGATTCTAACTCTTCGTTATTTAAAATAATATTATATAAATAATCTGATAAATCATTAACATACCCTGTTTGGAATACTGGTTGCGCTAAGGCTGGGGAGTTTACACTAGAGAAGCCTGTATATAAACCTTTGTCCTTGTTGTTGTGGAACACGGCGTTCATCTCTTCCCAGGGCATCTCAACTTGTGCAACTGTGAATAACATATGATCGTCAACGGCTCTC
>TARA_A100001201_G_scaffold29793_1_pt1 | contig 10072 bp, 4 predicted proteins | sample TARA_A100001201 | Tara Oceans TARA_A100001201 (sample SAMEA2619872) | marine metagenome | biome: marine biome (ENVO:00000447); feature: surface water layer (ENVO:00002042); material: "saline water (ENVO:00002010), including plankton (ENVO:xxxxxxxx)" | depth 5 m | reverse complement strand
ATTATTATAATATACACCCTATCGATAGTGATCTAGCAAATAATCTACCTAATAGAGTTTATAGAGAATCTATTTCGAGAAATATATATCAAGTTATTGCAATTAATAAAAACGGCTCGCAATGTAAAGTAGAGACAAATAATATTTCAACCCCTGGAGCTTTATTAGGTATAAATGAACCTTACACAGATTATAAAAGACTGCCTAATAGATATTTTCGTAATGAAATAAAAACATTAGAAAACTTAAGATTTACTATTGAAAGAAATCTTATAAACAAATATCTCGCAAATGATATATACAAAATTTCTGGTAATAAAGAAAGTACTACTACAGAAATTTTGCATGAAGCAGTTAATCCAACTAATAATTTAACTCAACGTTATGGGCCGAATTTGTATGGTAATATAGTAAATGAAAAAAACACAAATTTGTTTCCATATCAATTATCATATAAAAACACGGGTGCTAATAATTTTAATTCATTCGGTCTAACCTTTAATATAGATATTTCTGCATTTAACGGTCAAGAATATATTATACCTAACCCTCAGCAATATGAACCTGGTTTGAAGGTTGTTGGTTATATAAAAGATAAACAGGGTAATATATTAAAAAATATTAAAATAAAACAACGTACACCTTTACGCTTCAACGCTAAAACAAACACATTTAAAAATAACGATTTAGCAGACTCTGTAGGTTTTTACAATAATAAGATTATACGTAATTACGGTTACCAAAGTTTAGAAAATAGTTTAGAATACTCTACGGCAGGTATTAATAAAAAAGAAGATAGTATAAGTTTTTGGGAAGACGCTGAAGAACAACTAGATTGGAAAAACACCGATACATATCCAATTAGTGTTTTAAACATATATCCAGAAAGTAAACGGCTTGACGATTTGTTAATAACTAACAGAACTGGAATGAAATTACGGAGCGATGTATATGGTAATGAGTTTTATTTTGTTAAGTCGGTATACCCAAAGAGAAAAGCAGGAACAGCATATATAAGCGAAGAGACATCTACTACAGCAGGCTGTACTACAGCTGCAGAATTTTATGATGGTTTGTATTTTGAACCAATGCTCTCGGCAATATCCGCAGCTAAGTATCAATCTGATGGTACATTGTATACTTCTGTTACAGGTATGTATGATACGTTCATTTATAGTGATACATCAGTTTGTACAGGCGCTAGCGCAGAGGGGTTTGCAGCACCGCTTACAGATTTCCATGTTTATGGCGGTACAGAAAATCAAACCAATACAGCTTTTCCATGCTCAGATTTACATACAATAGCTCTATCCTGTGGTTCTGTTTCCGCCGTGTCTGCTATTGACGGTGGTCCATTTAAAGGACATCCAGGTAAATCTAATGTATTAGTAGAGGCATTCTTCGTAGATACCGTCATACCATATTTTGTAATCGACTCGACCCAAATATACTCTAATATTACTACTACATATGAATCAGCTTCGTTAAACCAACCTACAAGTTCAAAATACCAACTATTTGAACAACAGTATGAAGAATATGGGGAAATATTTGTGCGTAATAATACGACTCAAGAAGTTTTAACACTAAAAGAATCTATGTCTGCTGTATTTAATAAACATAGTACCCCCATAAAAAATAGAATTTATCAATCAAAACAAGTTACAGATTTTGACATAGTAGAAGATACTATTTATATACAAACTAGTAACGAAACAATTACAGAAAAATACACTTTTATCGACGGTATATTTAAAAATAACGCCGGGTCGAAATCTATAATAACTTAGTAAATAATTATATGCCATTTAGTACGAAACAGTCTGACGTTTTTTACAATGATCAAACAAAAGAAATGTTTGTTTGTACTGTAAGTGCTATTACCGCAGCAAGATGTACAGACGGCGAGACCTTATATGGGTCATTACCTATTATATATAAAATAGATAAAGATACAAATTACAAACAAACTGTATACCCTGAAAACTTAGATACGTTTCTCACAGATGAAAATTCAGATTTATATAGATTAGTTCCACCATGCCCTGTAGAGGATTTAGATTTTGACTCTATAACAAAACCACTTATCAACTTTAATACAGATACATCGAGATATTCAGTAACATTTCTCGGTAGATTTTCTAGTGATGTACACGGATTAATAATTAATAATTATATTTTTGAAAATGTTGATAATAGGTTTCATCTATTGAAAGCTAAATCTCTTTTACCTCAAAACTCCTTATCAGCAGCAAACGGAAGATTTACATTTGATGGTGGTTATTTGAACTCTGATTTATATGTTGGTGGAAATACAGTACGTAATCAAACTACATCATGGTTTAATCCTGATGATGGAACAGAGATAGAAAGATCTCCTAATTATATGATTGGGCCTACGTACGTAGAGAGTAACAGCGCACTTAGCTTTAATTCTATACTTGATGACAATATATGTGAAAATACTGCTCTAACAGGTAATCGTATATTTCCGTTTATGTTCGGTGGTAGTTATATTTCTGTAAACCCAAAATACCTAGCGTTTGACCCTGAACATACTATAAGAGTAGATTTTCGCGCTAGAAGTTTTAACACCACAGCTCCGTCAGCATATGGTAGTACTCAGACAGTCGGTACAGAAGCTAGTAGATGGTTGCAGATGTATGACCCGACAGGAGCAGGAGAAGGTTTTTGTGTTTATTTTTACAAACAACCAATAAGTGGTTCTTATGTTGTTCCTAATGGCGTAGGATCTACACTCGGTTATAGCCCAGCAGAGGTTAACCTTGTTGAAGTAGCAGGATCAGCACATACTACTGTAGGTCTATACGAGAGAACAAACTGGACTCCAACAGGTACTAAGTCCGGCAATATCGGTGAAGGTTCACCGGCGAATAGTTTTTTAGGAGTTGCATTTGATATTAACGGACAATTCGCTACCACCCTAGAAGATAAACCAGGATGGTATGACGGTAATAGTACATACACCGCCACGCCTTGTTCAGTTTCTATTCGAGGTAATAGGTTTACTAATAACAAGGTATTAACTGCAGTAGCTCTCTCATCAGTTCCAGGGTCAACATCAATACCTTTACACACATCAGCTGCTGATGCAGATTTTGTGGATTATAGAATTGATTTGTCAAACAAAGGCAATAGACTTACAATATACCACAAACTTACATCAAGTACAGATTATAATACAATTTTAGATGTCCGACTGAATAAAATTCAAGGTACGGGCGCTGGAAACGAATACGAACCATGGTCAGGATTTGATGTTGATCTTTTAGACGAAAATTACCCGCTTATAAACGTAGGGTTATCATTCACAACTAGCACGAAAGTAAGTCAATTTGAATTATTATCATTTGAAGTAGATGGAATAAAGGTACACAACCCGTGGAACATAAAAGATAAAATAACTGATGAAAGAAGGTCACGAATAGACTACGTAAACAAATCTTCTATTGATTTACGTAAACGATTGTTAAATGTTAATACAGACGAAAACGTAGATCTAGAAATGAATATCAAAGCAGTGAACAATATAGCTAATGATATTTATGAAGAAAATAATACAACAGAAATTACTTTATGCGACGACAATAAGCCAGATATTCCTGAACGAGATGTAGATTTAAAATACACCAGTATAAACCCAGAGTTAGTTGATAAAGCAGTACGCATAGCAGAAAAAGGAATATTAGATCCAATTATCCCTGGTTTAACTATTCCTACTGGTACACGAGAACTTACTAACAACTTTAAAGAAATTGATGTAGAAGACCCAGGTGGTGTTGTTTTACCTTCACCGGCGGATTTTAATTTAGTATGCGCTACTAAAAATGAAAACCAAGTGTATGTTGCTGAGAATATAAAATATGGTACAAGAGAATATACAATTTTTATTAGAGCTAGAAAGGTCGATACATTTGATTTTTATGTAAACGAATTTAAAGAAATTGTACGACAAAATATTAGATCAATAGGTCTAGAAGAACTCTTTGTAGATGCTATTGATACAGATTACAAGACGTTAGGCGCAAATTATACAAAATGTTGGGAGTTAATGACCACAGTAGTTTCTAACGAGGCCCAATGGACAGATGCTGACACGGATTATGATAACCCAGAGTGGAACTGGGTAGCACGCGGCACTCGAGAAGAAGCAAATGAATTTTTTGAGACAAGAGTATGCGCGCTGGAAAAACCGAATGTTCCATGGGGGCTAACGAACACCGGTAAATCCTGCACCAAAGTAACAATAATAGAACTTAAAACTATTTTACTTAAGGAATTAGAAAACGTCACATTAAAATACGTAGGGAATGTTCCTTTCGGACTGCAACAGGTGGCCCACGGATACGGTACTTTTAAAGATTATTACCTACAATTAAATACATCTAACGACCAAGGTTGTTATTGGATAAGTGCGAATGAAAATACAACGTTAGATTTCGATCCACAAAAACCATATAAATACGATCTTGAGGATACTATTAATAATGTTAAACAGCAATTGAGGGACATGGGTAATAAGGGTGTCCTAAAAGGTAGGATAACAGGTTTATAGAATGAATACAACGACATACACAGTACTAGCAACACCAAGTCCGTTCGGAGGAACGAAGACTAAGTCTCAGTCTATCACTGGTACTAATAATGTTACGTTCGATCTCGCTGGTTTGAGTGCATATGATTCTTACTCTGGTGGAAATTATCGAGTTAATAAAGTTGTTGTAGACTTTGACGATGGAGAAGAGCTTGTAATTAACAGACCTCTATCTGCCTCTACTATACCGTCCTTATCGGGAGAGACGTTTACTCATATTATAGAAAGTGATTTTACTAATGCAGCGAAAAGACATGTATATTTTACATTATATAGAGATGATCAAGAAGTAGATGTAATAGATTTAAAATTCACTGTTTATAAAGCTCCAATTTCTAATTATGAAAATGTAAATCTTTTAAAAACTGATTACTTTAGTGATGATAATAATGATGAAAAATTATTACTAACATTTATTAATAAAAACCCAGAAGTACTTGGCCTTAATTTGCTCGATATTGATACCGATAAAGAAGAGTTATTCGACCCTAGTTTATCTACAAGCCAAGGTATTAGCGCAGAGTCGTTTAATGTAGGTTTTACAACTGAATATGTACATATAAAAGCATCTGAATCTAATACTAGTAACACAATACAAGTACAGATAGGAGATATACTTAACCCAAACACAGGGTTACCAAAAACAAATGGGGCAATTCATTTGAAATATAGAACAAGAGCCGCTGATCCAGATACAATGAGCAATCACCATATTGCGTTCCCTAACAACCCGGCATTATTCTATATACCTCTTACAGCTAATTCTAGCTTTGCACATTTGAGTGGGTATTTACATTGGAACTGTGGAGACTTATTAAAAGATGTAGACTTATCAACAAAAACAATAACGATACCACTTATAGATATTGTAGGTACGAGAGTATCCTTAGGAGATTATTATTTTACAAATGTTAATACTGGGTGCGGTACATCAATACACGGTATGACATCTGGAGGTTATTTTTATGTAGATTTATATGATATTAACGGTTGCGACTCACTTACTACAACAACTAGTACAATAACGGCGTTTGTAAATTACTAATAGGAATTAAATAATTATATGGCGATAGAAGATGAAATTATTAATATAACCGACATTGATGTTGGGACAGAGATACTTAAGAACGATAAGCTTTTGATCGAGACGAGTAACGGTACTAAGCTTCTTGCTTTTAAGGACTTCGTTGTAGGGCCTGATAATATTAGCTCAGTAAGAGAAAGTCAAGTAGAGCGACCAGCATCTGGACCTGGGAATACAGAAACTTCCGTCGTCACAGGGCTTAATATTCTCACAAATGGAACTACTCCAGGGATTAGTACTAAATATAGTGATATTAGCGGGACAGTAGAACTTGGTAAATTTAATTATAACGCTATCGCCAATCTAGCGTCTGTCTCAGCTGATATAGCAGGTAATTACTCTGCTATAAGAGAGTTAGCTAGAAATCTAGATCACATTGCTGGAATATTAGAAGCTACAGACAGTACAGCTCTTAATAGTGTAGTACTATCGACGTCAGCTTGTAATTGTATAGTTACAGGAGCAACCGGTGGTTCAAAAGGAGGTAGTAATAAAAGTCTTAGCTTTACTACTAAAGAACTTGATCCAGTAATCACAAATCCGAACTGTACAGTACAATTGGATCCTTTTAAGCTTATTTTCCCTAAAGGTAGTAATGATGGCTTTATTGACGGTTCTCGTTTTATGTTAATATGTCAATTTGACATTAAATCAGATAACCAATGGCAAGAAGAAATTACTATTTATAAAAAGAAAGCTGACGGTACAAATGAGGTAGCCAGCAGAAAAACAGGTGTTTTCACTGCCGGGACAGTTCTAGCAGGCGGCAGCGGACTGAAAAACTATAATTCATTTATGTGGACTGATGTTATAACAATTAATATCGGTGATGAATTAACAGCTACAGCGAATAATGTAGTTTTTCGTGGAAAGATAGATATATTTAAAATTTCTTAACTATGATTATTAACTCTATTAATACTGAAAGTATTACGCCAGTCGAGTATAATCACATGCACGACGGTAGTCTAATATTCAGAAAATATAGAGAAAATTTTGACTTCGGTTTAACTGTAGAACAATATTATTTTAATAAAGACGTAAAAGATAAAAAGACTAACTATAATACACAATATACCCTCACCGAATTACAACCACTATCTACAATACTTGAATTAAAAATACCATATACTGAGTTAGCAACAAATACATTTACTACTACAGTAAAATTCGGTAACAAATATTTAAAGACAGATTTTAGCGAAGCGTTTAAATACACAGGCACAGACGCGGGTATGTTATCGTCAATAAGTTCTACATTTGTTGATTCAACTGAATTTACAAATTTAAGTACTAATTTCTTTTTTACATTTACTCTTACTACTATAGCGCTCTCAGCAGATGTAACAAATTATGTCCCTCCGGAAGAGAGAGTAATAATAACCCAAGAGTATAACTCAAATACCTATTATTTAACTGCTGCATCAGCCACTGATACTGGTGCTTGGTTTGTACCTGCCTCTGCCGTTGCGAACAATATACCAACCTTCAGATACAATTTAGAAAACAATAAAGTTATTATTACTAATTCTACACCTGCTGTATCTGCGCTTGATGGTCGGTTGTGCAATCATGGAGGAGTTTTAAGTTTATCAGCGACCGATAATTTCTTTAGTGGTGCGGAAATATTAAGTGCATGTATTTTTGATATTAATAGATTTGAATTAACTAAAAATTATAAGAGCTTACCCAATAATTATGTAAGCTATATATCTTCCTACAATACAGACACTGTAGATCTTAATACTTCTACTATAACAGAGCATATAAGTAATAATTACTTCTTTTATAGTAATAACTATAACTACTTTCAAAAGAAAAGTGATAATACAAACACTGTTCATGCTGATCTCTTTCCATTAAAAAACCAAGCTACGCTACATGAATATTACGCGACTAATAATCATTTTAATTCCGAACCAGGCTATTTAAATCGCGTTTACGAAAAAATTCATTCTGGTACTAAACAACAAACAGGGTTAGATAAAATAGGAGTTTCATATAATATCGGTACGTATGATATTGCGTTCAAGCCTAACAAGCTAACATACTTTACTACACCGAGCTCTTTATCTCCGTACACTGTACTAAACATTAAAGACTCAAAAATACAAAATTTAGGAGCCATCCCTGGAGATAATCCTTTAATGTCAGACAAAGTCTTTAAAAGACGTATGACAATAAAAAACAATAATTACAGTAACAATACAGACCCGACATATCTGTGTAGTTGGTTGTCAGGGAACAGTGATGGAGAAACTAAATGGGTAGATAGATATTATAACCCTAGTATTAAAGATTTTACTGGAGCTTTATCCGCTACATCTTTTTACAAAGTTGTCACCGCAGCAGGTGCTGAAACAACTGAGACGTTTGATGTGTCATCTAGCTTAACATTCGAACCTAATAATGACTATATGTTTTATCATGTCGGTGTAAATGATTATGGTAAATTATTTGAAGCATATAACACTGTATATAATGAAGCATCAGCGGTTGAATATTTAAATTACAAAGGTGTACCTCAAACAGTGGATAAAGTATTAGACGATGACGAATTAATACTTGATGGAGAAAAATTCGGAAGAATTAAAACTAACGCCTTTGGAGATTTTAGCACAAGTTTTTGGCTACATACAAAAGACAATACACAGCCTTTTGCTTACCAAATTTTAGGTAATTATTTTGAAGATGGTTTTGGTATTTTTAATACGGATTTAGTAACACCAAATATTATATTACCTGTTAATAACGAAAACACTAATAACCTGAGTAAGTTGTTATTTTTAAATAACGATTTTGAGGTTTATGATGAAATCGTTTTAATGGATGGAGTTAATGAAATTAATATTAAAGCCATCGGTAGAAAAGATAACTTTTCTGAGTTTTATGTATTAGGAGAAAACAACGTAATATACGTCTTCAATAGTAATAATAACCTCGTAAGTAAAATTGAAAATTTAAAAGACACAGACGCAATTATAGATGACTTTGAGGTTGGAGAAGATAGATTACATGTTTTATTTAACCCAGTAACATCAACAAGTAATTTCTTTACATATAACTATAACAGTAATACATCAAACACTGTAACGACGAGCACATCTGCTGACACTAAAGGAGAAAAGGGTAGAATAGTAAGAAGAGATAAAAATACTACAGTCTATAAAGTTGACTCTACTAACGGCTATGGTAATGAAATAAGTTTTGATAGTCAAGGTAAAGCATACACAGTAAGGCGCGAGTCTGCATCCGATTTAGGTAATACTCAGAACTACGTGCAAAAAGATTCCCAACCGCTTAATTATACAGATGAAAATAAAATAAAAGCAGGCTTGGGTGTAAAGACTAAAGTAAATGGAGTAATTGTGGATGATGAAGATAATATAATTGTCTTACATGACAACAACATTATTTCTATTTTAGATAATAACCGTATTTTAAAAAGGTCAAGAGAGTTCTGTAACCTGAATAATTATACATATCAGCAAACATATTTGGATATAATTTGTGATTTTGAGAACGGAGTATATAAAAAATATATTTTACTTATACAAGAATATAATGATGGTTTTAGGCTAACTAAATTAAACGACCAATTACAAATAGTTCATACTAAAAAGTTTTACGGACGACATCCTGGAGTCAAACAACTAGGAAATCTAGCGCTCACTAAATCTGTAACATCCTTTTATTATCTTCGTAATAACGGAGCTAATAAAAATCGTTTAAAAGTAGTACTCAAAACTAAACCAAAATATTCTTCATCTGGAGTTATACCTAGAGTAAAAAATACAATAGACTTTGACTTAAGTACTATCAACGCTGGTTACAATCACTTTTTTATTAATGTATCTCTCCGCAAAGGATATATAGAATTATTTGTTAATGGTAGACGATATCAGACTGTAACATTCGCAGGAGGTTCATTTGCTCTAGATAACGTACTTGGTACTGGAATGTATATCGGGACAGTAAGTACACCGTTCTTTCTTACTTTTGCGAATAGGCTACAACAACCTAAAAAGTATTTTATTAATAACGCTAAGATCAAAGGATTTAAACTCTATAATAAAACAATGTCCTATTTCGATATGTTAGCACATTATAACTATCACTTAGGAGACAAAGATCTTATCTGGTCTTACCCAATTGGTCAAAGAACATATATTGATACTATTGACAAGCTAGCTAAGTTTAGTTTTCCAGAAAAAATTAATAACGATTATAAAGTTAATATTACTAATACTGATATTGCGGATGAGAAACTTAAAGATAAGATCAAAGAAAGATTACAAGTAGAGTTAAAGAAAATAACTCCTTACTACGACAAAAACAAAGAAATTAATATTACTTAGAAAGCAGATCTAAGC
>TARA_A100001201_G_scaffold50766_1_pt1 | contig 10163 bp, 12 predicted proteins | sample TARA_A100001201 | Tara Oceans TARA_A100001201 (sample SAMEA2619872) | marine metagenome | biome: marine biome (ENVO:00000447); feature: surface water layer (ENVO:00002042); material: "saline water (ENVO:00002010), including plankton (ENVO:xxxxxxxx)" | depth 5 m | reverse complement strand
AATGCCATACTATACTCCTATATTAATTTGTATCCTTGAAAATAAGTTCTAAACCTTGACGAATGATAATTTGCTGTAATAGTACCACTTTGTTTACCCATAGCACCATAGACTTCTATATAATCTGAAACAGCTAAATCTACTACTAAAGAATGAGATAAAGCATTACCATAACCACCATAATTATTCCTAAAATCTATTTGGTTTTCACTTAGTTGTGATCCATTTTTATAAAAACTTGTGATAGCATAATGAGTAGCTGATGCACTATCATTTTCAAACATTACTGATGCGTTAAAAACATATTTTCCAGCTTTTCCACTTGGGACTGTAAATTTGTCAGATGCATAAGCATTATCTGTGTCAAAATCTTCTGTGTTGAATGTAATTTTAGTATAAGTACCATTACTTAATGATTGAGCCGATCCTGTTTTTCTTGCAGAAAAAGATGGAGTGTTAGCACCACCAACTAAAGATACATCAACTCTTTTTAAAACTCCAGAATCAGATACTAAAAGTTCATCTGTTGAAGCTGGCGCAGTTGCTAATTCTGTTTGTGCTGAAATTACATCTGTGTTTAGTTTTGCCCCTGTGACTGCTAAATCATTTATAGTTGCTGTTGTTACACTACCAGCCGAAGGTGCATTTGTTTGACCTACAATGTTAAGATAGTGAACTTCAACAATATCGCTTGAAACTAAAGTTCCGCCAAGTGTTAATGTTTTATTTCCTGTTCCACCAACTGAATATGTTGTGCTATCTTGTTTTACAAAATTAACAAAAACGACAATATCGTTTTCTGATGCAATATCATGCGTAAGAGTAACTGTCGTTCCTGTTGTAGATGTGAAACGATCTAATAAACCACTTGAAAATGTTGTTTGAGGAGGAACACCAATATAACTCACTCGCTACTCCTATGTTATCTCTAATATACTTAATGTTGCATCAATCTTAGCCGCAACTGAACAATCAATTTTTAAAATATCAGTAGCTTGTAAAACATATTTACCACCTGACAATAATTCTAAAGAACTTCCTGCAGGAATGCTTACATCTTTTGCTAATAATACTGTTTCATTTGTTTCTGTATCTGATGTATCTGAAACTAATTGAACGTCAGCAGTAATTCCTGTTGTGTGTATATTACAAAGAGTTAAACCAATCACGATTGTTTGTGTTGAACTAGGGCAAGTATATAATGTTAATGGAGTTCCAGCACTTGCTGGCATAGCACCATTTGTTTTTACCTTGAACGTATTAGCCATTTATCCCCCTATCCTAATGCAATACTCAGAGCCGCCGCTTGTGGGTCAGTTTCAGAAATAGTTCCTGTTACTGACATAGTGCTTGTTATTGCATTACTTGAAATATTAATTTGAAATAATTCTACATTATCTGAACCGTCGTTGATCTTAACTTTCAAAACTCCACTTGTTCCTGTGTCAACCCATATAGTTCCTGTAGTTACAGAACCAGGTGCTGAACTTCCACTATGTGAAGAATTAATAGCAGATAATATATTATTTAGTTCAGTTCTAAATGCACTGAAACCTTGATTTGCTAAACTTACATCTGTTACTTGAGCCATAATTACCTATACCTTTTTTTGTTTAGCTTTGCAACCCAAATCCCTTTGCAATGTAGTCGAATGTGCGATCAACTGCAGAGCCACTTGAATTTACAAAAGCAATTGTAAAACCATTAACAGTTTTTGATGAAATAGTAAAGGCATCACCTGTAGCCATATTTTGAGCTGCGATACCTATTGCAGGAACTTCAAAAAATGGATTAGTAAAAGTTATTGTTTTACTACCAGAACTTGTTGCTACATTACTTTCAGCAAAAACTCTATCTTCCATGTTTAACTTTATAGCAATACTTTTAACATTACTAGAAGTTTGATTATCATCATTAAATAATTTTAATCTAAATTTAGCAAATTTAAATTTAAATGTCGCTGATTGTGTTACATCTACAAATGTTGTGCAATTTGCTAATGAAGTATTAGATGTTGCAACTTGAACTCTATGAAAAGCATGAATTTGTTCTGTACCGTCGAACGGGGCTTTAGCGCTGTCAAAAAAAAGTGCGCCTCGTCCTGTATCAAATAAATCGTAAGGGTTTTCAGCATCTAAAGTGATAGAAGGTTCAATATTTCCATCATATATTTGAGATAAAGAAATAGAATTAGAAAAGTTATAAAATCCTTTAGCATCTCTATTTTTATTATTAAAATTAGGATTTGATGTTGTATCAGTTCCTCCAAGTTCGAAGTCGCCTGTAGGTGAATCAAAGTTTCCAACTGTATCATCAAAATTAGTAACAGTATCAAGAGTAATTACAGTATCGCCTGATGGATCAATTTTTACTGCTAAAGGTAAACTTGCATCCATATTATCTGCTCCTGTAAAAATATCAGGTGTTTCGGTGAAATTAGTGACTGTATTGTAAGCAACTATTCCAGAAATATTTGTAGAAACTATCGTAGCTTCTGCTGAAGTATTTCCATTTTTATCTACAGCTTTAATCAAATACGAACCTGTCCTAGCAGGCACAATCGCATTATCGCATTTTCTTCTCGGACATCTTACTAAGTTAGTAGAATTTAGCCAATTCGCACCTGACAATGTATTTTGATACCTTATTTCATAAAAAGATATATCTAAATCACTATTTTGACTTGGAGGAGTCCATGTCAATTTCATATATTGTTGACCATGCATTTCTACTGCAAAGTCTTCTACATTTGAAGGTGCTTCAACACCACCGACTATTTTTCTAGTTGTTGAAATAAAAGTAGATTTAGCTCCAATAGTATTGACTGCTCTTACACGAACTTGATATGTCGCTTCATCAATTACATTAAGATGTTGATAATTTAAAATTTTTCCTGTTGCTATTTCTCTAAATGAATCAGTAACTGCATTTCCATCTTGATCTAAAGTTTGTTTTATTTGAACTTCATAATTATCTACAAATTTATCTGGTGAAGCTCCTATCGTAATTAATAATCTTGTAATTACAATTCCGTCAGCATATTCAATTAATTCATCGTCAAGTGATATACTAGCAGGAGGACTAACAGAAAATGGATTAGGCAAATTAGTATCTGGTATTGTTGCTACTTGTTGTTGAGTTCCGAAAGTATAATAACTATCTTGATGCTCTGATAATTGTAAACTTACAGTATGATCTGTATTAATACTCATACCTTGTACTCTAAAAGGTTTTGCAGAAAAACCAGGTGTCACATGAGTAATATTTACAATATCGCCTACAGATAATTCCATAGCATTTGCATCTGCTTTTAAACTAACATCTAAACTTGATCTAGACCTACGAAGAATAATTTCAGCCATTTCTTGTGCTTGATAGGGACTTACAAGCATAGGAAAATCAAACTTTTGCTCTAACAACAAACCACCATCTTCTGTTTTCATTGTAGCATGTTGATCGGCTGTCGCTAATCCTGTTTCATCTACAGGGGGAAATTGTGCAGTATCAGATTGATATGATTTATCTGGATTGATAAAATTAACTATAACTCTATTATAACGAGAATTTTTATTTTTACTTCCTACTATAATTCCGCCTATGATATTATCTTCATCTAAAGTGATTGATGCACTTCCAGAAGTTTCTACTAAAACATTATATTTACCTGCAGTAAAATTTAAATATGATCTAGTTCCTTTTACGAAATCTTGAACAATATCTATAGCTTTTCTAGATGTATCAACAACAGGGTGACTATCCATCAAATCTATCTGACTTGCACCACTAAAAGGTGTTATGTTTGTATCTACTACATCACCTGCTATTTGCCAATCAGCAAAATTTGAATCAAAATAACTATTAGGAATACCCATGCCAAATCTTTCATTTCTTAAATAATCAAGCATCTGATAAATTCCGTTATCAGAATATTCCCATGTAGTTGAATCATCTTTTCTATGACTTCCACTTCCACCTGTCACTGTTCCATCTAAATTAGGATTATAAATTTTTCTTCCTTGCACTATTGCATTTACTTGAGGCAAAGAACCAAAAGCATCTGCATTCCATTTAAATTTTAATGCTAAATATGCTAATCCTCTTAATCTATGATTAGAAGTCCATGAAGATAATTCATCTAATAAACTTGAAGCACTTTGACTATCTAAACCAAAATGTGGTTCTACTGTAATTAAACTTTCTGCGCTTGAATCATCATCTGGTGCTTTAAAATAATTTGCATCTGAACTTGCTACAGTTCTTTGAGTATTATCTGCAAAACTTCCGCTAAATGTAACTTCATTATCATTTACGAATATTTTTGTTATTCCGTTTATTTCACCTTCCGATAAAATTATAGCCATATATAAAAATTCATTATCGGTTCCTGATGTTTCTAAAAAGACTACATTGCCTCCTACTTTTCTAGTTCCATAGACAATAGGAATATGAGCATTAGCACTAATTTTATTAACTAATACTCCTCTAGCATTTATATCTTGTTGATTATCGCCAAAATCTGGAACTTCTGGAATAGGATTTAACCAACCAACAAAATCAGTGACTAAATCTACAACAAAATCTACAACATCTGTTACTGCATCAACTACATCTTCTATTATGCCACCAGGATCACACATTAGAATACCTCCATAGTCCACCTAGTTTTTCAAAGCCATATCTATCTAATAATTTATCAGCCATCAATCTAGTTGATATTGTTAAATGTATATGCCTTCCTTTTGCCTGATTTTTGATTATATCCATTGTTTGATTAAATAATTTAAATGATCGAAATTCTTTTAATATATAAATTACTTGAACTGATAATAGTTGCTCTCTAGACCATAAATACTCATTAAAAAGAAAAATTGTAATTCCTACTATTTTATTTTTATCTAAATCTTTTATTAAAATTATTTTACCTTTTTCTAAAAACATCATTAAAGTTTGTTTCATTTTAGGTCTATTTATATGAGGATAATCAAGAGCAGGAGCTTCTTTTTCAAACTCATTTAATATTTCAAATATTTCATCTAAATTTTTATTCGTTGCTTCGTAAAAATGAAAACTAGCCATTATACTCTTCCCCATTTTATATCTCTTACAGTAAGAGCAGCAAATTCCATACCTTTATCGCCTGAAAAAAATCTTTGTTGAGCATTATCAGTTGTAACTCTTCCACTCGTTTTACTAAAGTTTCCCCAATGTGATGTAATTTGTAAAACTAAATTTGCAGTTTCTGTTGTATCTGTAATTTTATATTCGTCTATCGTTCCAAAGAATAATAAGAAAGGATCAGAAATTAAAGCATTACTTGTATCTAAAAAACCCCTATAAATATAAACTTCTGAATTTATAATATTTTCTGAAAGTGCTAGTGAAATATAAGTTTGATCTACACCTGATAAACTTAACGATAATGTATTTTTTGTAGGTTTATTTGTTTCGTTGACACCTGTAATATTTCTTAAATGACCATTTGTTTGATATGTTCTTGATGAACCAGATACACTAGACACAATATCAAATGGTGCATTAGTTAAATATTTTGGAGTATTGAATCCTATTTCAATAAGTAATACAGGATCAATAACTCCTGTAGCTAATTCTGTTTTTACCGCACTCGATAATCCTCTTGCCATTATAAACTTTCAATAACATCAAATTCGTATCGGAATAAAAGATTTCCGTCATTATCATTTTGTGTCGTTTCAAACTCTTGAACATCACTTTGCAAATGAACTGTAAATGGAACAGTTTTATATGTGACTGAACTATTATCTGCTAAAGCAGTTCTTAAAGGTGGCTCAATCGTGACTGTCGCCGCATTACTAGAAGAAGTTACATCATCAATAATCATATACACTTTATCATGTGAAAACTTTATCAAATCACCTGCTTTAAGGCGACCTGCTCCATCGCCTGCAAATGCATCAATAGCAATAGTAGTATCAGCGGCAGAGTGTGCACCATTCACTAACAAAGTTCCTGTTTCGTTACCTTGAGAATCAAAATAACTTGGCAAAGTAATTGTAAAATTTTCTTTTCGTGATCTTTGTTTCATTATAAATGCCATGATAGGTGCAAACTCCGACCTTTTCATAGGAGGGTATGAAACCGTAAAACTAAATCTTTGTCCTTGTACTTGTCTTCTAAAAGACTTTCCACTATCTGTTTCACTAAATAAAGTTTTCTGATTATTTTTAAAATTTATTGCTGAAAAATCTGTATTTGGTAATGCTCCACTCATTTTATATTACTGCCATCTTTCCTTTTTCATTAACTGCTTGATTAATAATATTTACAATAACTCCTCTACTATTTACTAAAAGTTCATTAAATCCTCTAGCATCAACTGTATTTATATTAAAATTTACTGTTACAGGTTTTCCACCCATTCCTAATTGATTATTAGGAACAACTGTTCCTGCTTGATCTGGTATAAATAGTTCAGGACCAGCTTCACCAACTATCGCAGGTTGACCAACTGCAGGTCGTCCACCTTTTTCAAAACCTCTAATTTTATTTACTAATCCCATACCAAATTTAATAGCCGCACCTACTGCTAATATATTAAATGGAAAAGGTATAGAACCGAATGTTTTTAATGCACCTTGATAAACACTAATCAAGCCTTCTTTAATAGCTTTCATTTGAAACATTTTTTTTCCTTTTTCTATTGCTGAACTTACTGCGGCGCCTACTAAAGCATTTACTATTTGTTTTATTATTGTTCTTGCTAAATCTTCAACTGATAATTTTCCTGTCATAACAAAATTAGTGAGAGCATCTGTAAGTTCTTTAAATGATTCTTTTCCTATTTGAGTAAAGTTTTTTTGAATGTTACCTGCTTCTTTCATAGCTTCTTTAAAACCTTCTTTAAATCCTTCAGAAGCCATTCTAAGTTTATCCATGAGCGTAATAGTTTTTTCAATATCATCTTTTCCTTCAGCGCTAACAACATCATGTTCTTTGAGTCTATTTGACATAATCAAATCTAAATTACGTAAATATTCTTCAGCAAGTTTTTTCATATCACCTGATAAACTTTCAATATCATCTGTGCCAAATAATTTCATAATTGACATATGTCCGAATTCTTCAAATGATTCTTTCATGTCTTCAATATTATCAACTACTTTCGGAGTCATATTTTCAATAGCTTCACCAAATTTTGTTATTTGATTTGCAGTTTCATCAAATCCTAATTTTTTTACTGCACTTGCTATGACATCAGTCGAGCTTTTGACAAATTCCATCATTTCTCGGAAAATATCTTGTATTTTGTTATAAACTCCTGCTATTGCTATAACGACTAATCTTCCTTTTGTACCTAAAGCTAAAAATCCTAATATACCAATACTTGCAATAACAGGAGGAACACTATTAACAAATCTTGATAATGTATTAAATGATCCAAAAACAAAATTTATTGCAGGTCTAAAAGTATCAATAAAACCTGCAACACCTAAAACAATCGCTTTAAAAGCTTCGACTATTCTATCACCCATGAATAAAGCGGCATCTTCAATAGTTTCAAAGCTTTTGCCTAATGTTTCTTCTACTAAAATTGCATTAGCTTTTAATAAATCAAATGGACCTGCATCCATCAAAGCTATTTTAAATTGTAAAAATTTGTCACTTATCATAGACATAACACCATCAAAGGTTTCAGCCATTTCAAGACTTGCACCTTTTACAGCTATCGTTCCATCTCTAAATGCATCTATGATATGTTGTTTTGATTTTTCTGCACTTATGGCAACTCCTGCTTCAAAACCTAAAAGTTCTCTAACACCTCTTTCTCTAAATAAATCAGCAGAATTAATACCTGCTGAAAATGTTCTTTGAATTTGTTCAGCAGTAGTTTGAAAATCTAAACCAGATGCGGCGGCGATATCACCTGTTATTCTTAATATTTCGTTTAGTTCGTCAGCATCTTTTGCAACTACAGCAAGATTAGCTGAACCTCTTTGTATTTCATCAAGAGTAAAAGGAACTTCACCTGCAAACTTAATTAAACCTTTAAATGCCTTTTCACCTTCAGCGGCTGTATCAAATAAAAATTTAAATCTTACTTTTAGTCTTTCTATTTCTCTTGCAGTATTTACAAAATCTCTTGCAACTAAACCAACACCTAAAGCAGCGAAGGCAACTTTTAAATTAAATACAGAATTTTTTAAATTATTGACTCCACGAGTGGCAGTAGCCATCGCCATTCGTGTTTTATCTTTTGCGATAATATCTATATTTACTTTTTTTGTAGCCATTTATCTTTTCATCTTTGCTATTCTGTCTTGTCTTTCTCGTTCTTCATTTTGAAGATTAAAATATGCTAACCACATATTAAACTCAACGACTGACATTTGCAAGATTTCTGAAACTGTTTTGTGCAGTTTCTCGCCTAAAGCAAATATATTATGAAGTTCTGGATTATTTTTTAGTTTTTTTTTGCATCTATGATGTTTGCTTCTTGTGTACCCATAATCCTAGTAGCAACATCAGCAATTACATTTGTATCAGCTTTTGTTTTAAATGATAAAATATGACTAGCATCAAACATTTTTTTTCCATCTTTTGTCAATGCTTTTTCAATAATAACATCAATCAAAACAATTAAATCAGTATTAGTAGCACCTTTAAATATTTTTGCCTTTTCAGACATATTAAAAGGTTTACAATAAATTGCTTTATCGCCGACTAAACCCCATTCTGGAACTTCAATTATTTTTGTTTCTTGTGTATTAAAATGATCTCTAATACCTTCAAAATAATCTACTTTTTCATCAGCCATAAATTAAAATTATACTGTGCCGATAGTTAGACCACCATTACCTTGAACTGTAACTGTTCTAGTAGTTACACCATCAAGAGTTACACCAACTGACATTCCTGTAACGATACCTGTTCCAGATAATTTTTGCTCACCTGATCCAGAGCCTTCAGGCATAAATTCAAAACTTAAACTAGAGCCTTGAACTAATGTACCTTGGGCAGTATCATCATCATCAAAATTCATATCAATAGATGCTGTAAATGTTCCTCTACCAACTACATACGATTTCATAGATGAACCTAATGCAGTGTCTTCTACAACGTCGTGTGTCGTATCTACAGTAAATCCTGTTGCTCTGCCAATATTAGTTCCACCAACATGAACTACTGCGTCCTTACCATGATGTGTTGCCATATTTTACTCCTTTGTCTTTTTAATTTCTTTTATAATCTTTTCAGTTTCCTTTGCAACTGAAATATTTTTTTTATCATCTTCAACACGATAACCTAGTTTAGTATAATGATCTACAAAATCAACTGAAACAGTAATCTTGCTATCACCTTTTATCATATTTACATCTTTCGCCATTATGCAGTCCCCCTTGTAAATTCATACATTACACGCACTGTCATTCTAACACCACCATAAGGATATATTTGACCCTCATCTGAATTTGCAGAAATAATTTGTGTATCTAATGCATTTCCATTTCTTGTTATATCATTATCGAGCGTTTCTTCAACTACTTCAATAATTTGATTTCTAACAGTATCAATATTAGTATCTGTACCTTTACCAAAAGCTACTATCAAAAAATCAATTGTACCCATATATGTGCCTGAACCTGTAGCTCCTATTGATGCAGGCTCTCTTGTTTCTTCACCAGATTGTATAAATGCGGCAGGAAATTGAGCATCTGATAATTCTTCAACATCAAATGGCTCTCTAGTTAGTTTTTTAAATTCGATAGGACTTGTAACTGCATCTAATTTTGTAATTATATCATTAGCTATATTTTCTCTTTTGCTCATAATCCTACCTGACTAAAATAAAAACTTGCAAACTCATTTTTTAATTTTTCTTCTTCATCTTCACCTATAGCAAAAAAAGGTCGTTTTGTCTTTCTTTTACCTACACCAAAAAAATCATGCTGAGCTGCTATCTTCGCTCTTTCTATATTTGAAAAGAATAAAGTATTTTTTAATCCAGTTTGTTTAAAATCTAAACTTCTAAACATTTTACCTGAATCTGTAAGATCAACAAATCCTACTTGCCTTCCTCTATCTTTACGAAGTTTTTTTGTAGCTTTTGTATATGGTTCCATTCTTGCATTATCTGGTAATTTTCCAGATTGAGTTCTTTTTGTAATCATTAATACAGCCATATT
>TARA_A100001201_G_C4096437_1_pt1 | contig 10177 bp, 14 predicted proteins | sample TARA_A100001201 | Tara Oceans TARA_A100001201 (sample SAMEA2619872) | marine metagenome | biome: marine biome (ENVO:00000447); feature: surface water layer (ENVO:00002042); material: "saline water (ENVO:00002010), including plankton (ENVO:xxxxxxxx)" | depth 5 m | reverse complement strand
ATACCTAGATGCGACCTGCCTCATTTGAATAGGTCATAATCTTTGCAGAAATAAGTGTATATTTACAGTAGTGTTTGTTGATTAGAGGTAATTTATGTTCGGTTCAAGTCCATTCAGCTCATCCCCATTTAGCTCTCAAGCTACCACAGGATTTAGTGCCAATCAGACGATAACTATTGAGAGCTTGACAGATGTTTCCTTTGACAGCACGGTTATCACTGAAAACCTGCTTACATTCTCTGCTACGGACAGGCAGTTTCCTGTTTCTTATCTATCTTCTCTCTCTATTGACTTACAAGCAGTATCAGAGAACTTATCACAATTATCAACAGACAGACAAGCACAGATAGAGTTCCTGTCAACTATACCAGCCGTATCAGCAAGCCCAGAGTTTGCCATAGAATACCTTAGCTCTATAGACCCTAGCAAACAGTTTTCCATAGAGCATCTAGTAAATCTGTCACTAGATAAACAGACCAATGCAGAGTACATCGCCACATTCCCATCAGTGGATAAGCAGATAAATGCTGAGTCCCTCCTTTCCCTGACAAAAGATAATAGCCTTTCATTGGAGACTCTAGTAGCTTTCTCAGAAGATAAGGTCGTCGTATTATCCTATCAAGGCACTGTTGGGGCACTGAGTGTAGATAAAATTATCACGCTAGAGCATCTGTTGCCTATCAGTTCTGACTACATTTTACCCATGTCTAATATTCAAGGAGTAAGTTTTGATAAAATACTTGAAAAGGAGAGGCTTTTAGAGATATCATTAGATAGAGAGTTCCAGTCGGAAAATCTTGAAGCTATCTCTTTTGATAGACAAATGGGAATTGAACACCTCCTAACAATGTCTTATGACAACTCAATGGAGGTATATAACTTAAAGACAGTGGCAGCTGAGCTATCAATACCTTTAAGATGGAAGCTAAAGATAAGCTCAGATGGTGTACTTTATATAGACTGGACAACTCGCTTAAGCGAAGAAAAGCAGCTTTTAATAGAAAATTTGCAAGGGCTGCAAAAAAGTGATCAGTTACCCCTAGCCTATAGAGGCTCGGTGGCAATTGACGAGCTTGTGCCAATCGGATGGTTTAGAGAGCTAACTGACACAGAAGCACTCGCTTGGACCCTTAGCCCCAGAGGCGTTCTCTGGACTTTGGATTCAAGAGGCAATTTAACTTGGGTGCTGGAGTCAAGGGGCTCAGAATGGACACTTCCGTCAAAACCGACTGGTTGGTCTGCAAATACTAGAATAACTAACTGGACTATAGGAGATAATTAATGAGCGTTTCTGCAAGTGATATTGTTGTATACGGTAGCGCGAACATGCCTGAAGATGATTCGAGTACATCTGGCGGCGCAATTGATACAGCAACAAAAGTTATTTTTACCGACATTTCGGCTACAGACTCTGTTGAGTGTGTTAGTGACAATGCCGCTGATACAACTCAAACAATTACAATTACTGGTAGGGATTCAGGTGGTAACATAGTTTCTGAAACTGAGACCCTTAATGGAACTTCCCAAGTTTCCACTACCCAAACCTACGAAAGAATTCTAAAGATTACTTTGAACTCTTCGACAACTGGCACGATCACCATCAGAAAAGCAAGTGACAATGTAACTATTGCTACGATGGAATCTGGAATCACAGCCGTTCGCCGTGTGTTTTATGATGCGACTGCGGAAGCATCTGGAGGTTCTTCCAAAAGTTTTTATGAAAAAGTTTTTGTAAAAAATACAAATGGTTCAACCGACCTTTTATCTGCTAAGATTCAAGGGACATCTGACCCTTCAGGGAACCTTGCATTTGACTTAGAAGATGCGGCTGACGATAACAACTCTGTCTCCAATAGACTTACATCGCCTGACGGTGGTGACATGCTTGGTTCGCCAACATTCAACGACTCGCAAAAGAGTATTCCCGGAAGCAACTTGGCATCTGGTGAAGCAATTGGTGTGTGGTTGAAGCTTACCTTGGCCGCTGGTACTTCTGCTGCCAAGACTACTTATACCCTTCAAGTAACAGGGACAACTACATAATGCATAACGAAACTAGCGTCACAGCTCCAGAAGTGTTGGTCAAACAACCGGGAGAAACAAGACAGTTTTCAATGGATTTCTCTAATCTACTTGCGACTAGTGAAACCATATCATCGCCTACAGTCACTTCGTCTCCAAGTGGGCTGACAATAGGCAGCGCATCTGTCTCCGGTTCTAAAGTCCAGTTCAACATATCTGGTGGAACACATGCTGTTAGATACAGGTTGGAAGTAACAGTTTCTTCCAGCGGTGGCGCTACATTGGTTGGAGATGGTGTCCTTAGAGTTAAAGATAAATAGGAGACTATTAAATGGCTTGGCAAGATACTATGGTAACAATGCTAAGAGTTATTGTTGATGACATGGGTAGCAGCCCTACCTATTCTGATTCTAGGCTCGAAGAAATACTGGTTGTTGCCGCAAAGTTGACAAAAAAAGATATAGATTTTTCGAATGATTATACTATAGGAGTTACAGACGCAACGATCACCCCTGATCCTGTTAGTAGCTCCGACAATGCATTTGTTAATCTAGTTACACTTAAGGCTGCATGCATATTAGCTAACTCAGAATATAAAACTGAAGCCAACAGCGCTATAAGTATTAGAGATGGCTCCGCCTCAATAGATAAGAGGGGCGTTGCAGCAGCAAAGAAAGATTGGAAAGACGGCATCTGCAATGACTATGAAAAAGCTGAGCGAGAGTTCAAGCTTGGAAATAGCAATGCAGGAGCTTCTATCATAGGACCTTATAACCTACAAACATTCTCAAGAGGGAATGAACAGAGAAATAGACCTACCTAGTAAAGGGAGAAATTATAATGGCTATCGTAGCAAACGCAAGCGGTACTGATGAAAAGAATGGTGGAGTTGTAACCACATGCCTTCCTACTGGAGAACATGTTAAAAATGACGACAGAGCAGTCACCACTCCAGATATCGCAACAATTAACACTAAGTATGACTCAAGATTTGACGATCCAACTTACTACAGTGCATAAGGATCTTTTTAATGGCAGACATTTCAAAAGCAATATCTGCAAATGATATAAAAAATGGAACCAGTATTACTGGGGTTGATGTCACTGGGAATGTGCAGTCGTACTTTGACACTTCTAATGACAGAAATACTCCAGCTATTGCAGATATACAAAATAAGTATTCATCTAGGTTTGATGATATAACGTATTACTTTCATCATGGGCTTTCCAAAAATCTAGAGGTTTACTATAGACTAGATGAGGAGTCTGGTATTAGATATGAATCTGTAGGAGATAAACATCTTACAGACAACAACACTGTTGGTTACGCTACTGGAGTTAGCAGTAAGACAGAAACTGGAGCAGATTTTGTAAGGGCAAACACAGAGTATCTCAGCTTGGCAAATGCTAGTCTAGGATATCTGAGCCCCGGAGATACAGACTTCAGTATAGCTTGCTGGATTAAATTAGACGCTTCCGATTTTGCATCTAATCAACACATCTTTGGCGTCTGGAATATCACAGGAAACAATAGAGAATACCTCATATGGTGGCATGCGGGCCATACTAAGTTTAGGTTCTACACGTCTGGAGATGGAGCAACAAGCAGCAGCAAGTTAATTACCGACTCTACTTTTAGTTCTGACACTTGGTATCACCTAGTCTTTGTGCATGATGCAACAAACAATCAAAGACAAATATATGTCAATGGAACTCTGGACAACTCTGACAGTTACAGCGATGGGGTTTATCAGGGTAATGGCGACTTCAATATTGGAAGAACCCAGAATACAAATGACAGACTTGATGGTAAGATTGATGAATGGGGTATCTGGAGCAGAGTTTTATCTGCTGAAGATGCATCAGACCTATATAACGATGGCAACGGTAGAAAGGCTAGGTAATGGCAGACAGGCTACCTAAATTTGGAGACTTCAGTATACCCAGTGGGGTCATAGACTCACACGAGTGGGCCTCCGATGCTATCATTGATTCACTTGGAAAGAACTGCAAGTTGGTTTATCCGGCAAAAGTAACAGAATGTAATAACTGTTATTATGACCCAAGGACGAGAAGATCGACCGGAATCTATAAATCCGGCGGGCCTATATCGTTCCCGAACAATACTACCTGCCCTGCGTGTGGCGGAGCTGGGAGATCAACAGTAGAAACTACCGAGAGTATTAAATTCAGAGTTTATTGGAACCCTAAAGATTGGCAGACTTTTGCTGGAACTATACAAAACCCAGAGGGAGTAGCGCAAGTGATAGGGTATATGTCAGACCTTCCAAAGGTTGAGAGGGCTGTTGAGGTAATACTCAATAGTGACGTAGAGTCTACAAAAGAATATAGGTGTGTAAAAGAAGGAGAAGCTGTGCCTTGGGGATTTAGGCAAAATAGGTACTTCCTACAGTTTTATCGCAGATCTGGGGGTGGATAATGAGCCAGATAAATTTTGGTCTTAATCTCATAACTAAACCTAAGAAGATAGAAGAACACATACTAAAGGCATTACTAAAAGAAATAAAAATAAAACTTCCTCCACTCAAGCCTAAGATTACTAAAATAGCAAGAGGTTTGATTGGAAAATATATTAAGATGTCACCTGAGTATTTGGAGTTTACCTCTGGCGGCGTTTTGTATTACGAGCTAGGTGTGTCTGGGCAATCAACCATTGATGACCTGATAGCCATACTAGCAAATACAGTTACCGTTCAAATAAAAAATACATTTAGGAGAAGTGGTCAAATAAGCGGAGGATTAACTCTCAAGGCAACACCAGAAGGTTTTATAAACATGGTGCAGGGAATGGGAGTCTATACTAGCGAAAAAGGCCATACTGTACCTTGGCTTCAATGGCTTTTGACGGCAGGGTCAGAACCCATACTAAAAGATTACAGAATACAATACGGAGGAAAGTCTAGTGTATTCTCAAGAACTGGAGGTCCGATCATGAGAAAAGGAGGCAAGGGCTGGTCAATTCCTCCTCAATTTTCTGGTACTTCAACAAATAACTTTGTAACAAGAGCAATGGATATGCTAGCACCAGAACTTGAACAGAATGTACGACAACTAGTATTGAAGGCGTTAAAATAATGGCAGCAGAAGATCATACACAGTTTAAGGGAATAACAAAGATTGGAATGGAGAACATCTCCACCAATTTGCTCAATGGTATTATTGACTTCTATCAGTGGGCGCTATTGTCAATAGGTGGCTTTCAAAACATAAATATTCCCACAGCCGGCTTCTCAGGAGGTAATCGCCACAGCCTTTACCCTGTCAAAGACCCCAACTACACAGACGGTCAGGTCTGGGCCGGCTTTAGATCAGATTGGGTTTGGGAGACAGGCATCCCAACAGACAACATAAACCAGCAGCCCATTCGTGTCTCCGGTGTCTTTGTAGACAACACGTTTAACCCCGTAACACCGTATAAAGACAGAGAAGTTCATTCTGGAACATCTAAGGGTTATGTGGATTATCCCGGCGGAAGAATAGTTCTCGATAACGCCATTTCCACAACCAGTACAGTATCTTGCGAGTTTTCCCATAGGTATGCAAGCGTCATTCCTGCAGACACTCCTTGGTATAGAGAGCTACAGTTTAATTCATACAACGTAGAAGACGATGACTATGGAGACTTTGGCACTGGAAACTGGTCTCAACTTCCAGAAACCAGAAGACATCTTCCGTTGATAGCTGTAGAAATAGTTCCAAGAAGGACCTTTAAGGGCTATCAATTAGGTGGAGGTCAATGGATATATCAGGATGTTTTATTCCACGTACTGGCAGAAAATGCCTTAGATCGCAATCAATTAGTGGATGTCGTCAGCCTACAAAATGATAAGACAATCTGGATTCCACACTATGGAGTTATTCAAGAATCATCTAAGTTTCCAGTAAATTTAGACTTTAGAGGCTCTCCTCAACCCTCATCCATTATGTATCCAGACCTTGTAGGCCCCACTACTGATAAGACTGAACCTAAGCCAAAAGGAGGGTTTAGGCACAGAAAGGTGTTTATTACAGACACTAAAGTACAGGAGATGGGAGAAATAAATACCCATTTATTCGGCGCTGTTATAAGGTCCACTTTTGAGATTGTTGAGGGCAGTATTTAGTATTTATGGTGTATAGTATAATGACGATTTATGCTCCAAACTTAAGTACTTAATTTTTTTGTCTATTTGGATAGAAAACAGGAGAAGAAATAATGCCAGTTAATAACAATTATCGTGTTTTTTATGCTATCCAGCAAATTGCCTTTGGGCAGGATGGCGAAACGAGTGCTGGTAACTTCAAGGTTGCTCACGGTGTTCAATCCGTAGGTATTACAACGACATTCAACTTGGAACAGGTTTTCGAGTTAGGTCAGTTGGCTATTTACGAAAACATCGAAGGTATTCCAGATATCGAAGTTACCATCGAAAAAGTCTTAGACGGGTATCCGCCTATCTATACTTTAGCAACTAAAGGCGCTACAGGTACAACCCTTACAGGTCGCCAGAACGCCAAAACCATTGCCGCTTTAGGTATTTGGAAAGATACCGAAACCGCATGTGAAGATGCAGGCGATAGAATTTCTGAATGTTATATGTCAGGTCTATATGTATCTTCCGTAGCTTTCACCTTCCCAGTTGACGGTAGTTCAACAGAATCTGTTACTCTTGTGGGTAACAACAAGATCTGGAGAGCTCCAACAATCGCCGGTGGTTTCAGTCAGTCTTCTGACGATGCCCCAGCTTCTACTGGTTCTGATGTAGGTGTTATGAGACGTGAAGACCTCAGTTTCACATACGATGGTACCACATCGGACGTTACAGGTGGTCCTGCAGGAGTATCTAACTCTGCAACAGGTACTATCCTGCCTACCGACATTGATGGTATTTCGGCTATCGGTAAGAATGAAAAGTTCTCTGGAACTAACATTTACAAAGCACACATCCAGAACATCAGCTGCTCAACAGACTTAGGTCGTGAACAGTTGTTCGAACTTGGACGTAAGGGTGCTTACTATCGTTATGTTACGTTCCCGGTTGAAGTTACTACTGAAATTACCACAATCGCTACTTCTGGTGATATGGTAAATGCTAGAGAAGAAGTTGACAACTTGCAGCACCAACGTATTAAGATTCGAACCAACGAGGGTTTGAGTATTGATGCTGGTGACAAGAACAAACTCGCTTCTATCTCTATGAGTGGTGGTGACGCTGGTGGTGACAACGTTGAGTTGACATACACCTACACTAACTTCAATGACTTTGATGTTACGCACTCCCACGCCGACGCTGCAATTTAGTGTTGGTTAGAGAGGGTTAGGAAAATTGGGGGGTTGGCTAGGCTTAGTTCTAGCCGCCCCTTTTTTTAGGATTAGGACAATAAGGAGAAAAGTATGGCTAAAAGGAAAACGCCAGCACAGAAAATAAACATAGACGCTATAGACGCGGATCAAGCTAGATCCGAAGGTCCCCTTAATTACGAAATGATCTGCAAGCTCATAGGGGAACTCTACCTAGAATCTTTTAGAAGAACGACTGCGGTAGAAGAACATGCCAAAGGTCTTTTAGACCAGCTCCGGCAACAAGTACAATCACTGACAGAAGAGAACCGAGCCTTAAAGGAAGAAGGTAGTGGAACTTAGTAAACGTGAGTTGTATGTTTCTAAGATAATGTCGGGCAAAGTTGGGTTTAAGATAAACGGAAGAACCCATTTCATATCAGTTCCAGAATCATACGACAGATACATAGCTCAAGAATTATACTTTGATACCATCAGAGATGCTGGCTTCGAGGGTGTTATGACCGAAGAAGAAGTGCTTGACATGATGATAGACAAAGACCTATGGAGTTATGAAGAGCAAGAGAAGATGGATACTCTACCAAAGAGAATCGAGAATCTCAAAGTTTCACTGTACGAATCTCAGTTAAAGTTGAAGATATTTGAAGCAACGCGCAAGACCCTGAACTCTGAGAAAGAGAGATATGAGAAGTTAGCCTCCAAAAAAACGTCTCTAAACAACTTCTCCCAGACAGGTTGTGCTAATACAATTAAATTAAAATATCTTTTATATACATCAGTAAAAAACAAAAAAGGAGAACACATATATGACGGAGATGACTTCTGGGAGGAAGACCACTCCTTAATAGAGGATATATTCAAAACTTACCTTTCCGCACAAATAGACGAGTCTATCATTAGAGAGATCGCCCGAACAGAACCTTGGAGGTCATATTGGGGTGCCGCAAAAGTAGAAGGCTCGATATTCGGCGTCAGCGCCTCAGAGATGACCGCAGAACAAAGATCGCTAGTCAACTGGTCTAAGTTCTACGATAGCGTCTACGAGCACATGGAGTCGCCTCCTGACAAGGTTATACAGGATGATGATCTACTCGATGGATGGCTTATCCTGCAAAATAGAAAGAGGGAGAAGGAAAGGGTCGAAAAAGAGATGGATAAAAAGATTGGAAAGAATAAGGGTGCTCAGGAAGTCTACATTATGGCTGAGACTACAGAAGAAGCCCAAAAGGTTGAGATGTTGAATAATGCCATGACTAAAGGTATTAAAAAGCAAAGGCAGAAGATGGTTGATAAATATGGAGAGATCCAAGAGCAGCATCTACCCGATGCTAAACAAAGAATGCGTAACCAAGCGTATGCGCAGTCTAAACAAGCCAGAAAAAGATAGAAAGGAGGACCGGAATGCCGGAGCCTATGGACTTTAAAAGTCTTAAAGCTCTAAAGAAAAAGATGAAAGAGGAAAGTCAACAGAAGTATCTTGATGAATCAAAAAGACGACTTGCCAAGATAATGGAGACCAAACTTAAAACAGCTTTTATCGGAGCTTTATCACACTTTGAACAGGAATTTGGTTTTCTGTGGGGACATGAACAACAAGAACCCCTCACAGAAGAACAAGAATTTATGAAAGAAATTTGGGATCGTACCCGAACATCAGTGTTAAATAACGGCAATAATCAAATAAGGGCAGTTAGATCTGAAATCGAAAACCACAGTATTGAGTGGAAAAGACATCAAGTACAACTACCCGTAAAGCCAATGGAACCTAAGGAGGATAATAATGCCTAATAATAAACAAATTTTTAAAGTAACAATCGGTGAAAAAGAAGTGGAGCTTGCCGTAGTTAGACCTAATGCAAAACAGGCTAAGGACGCCCAGCTTGCATATAATTCAGCTTTTGCTGATGCGGTTAAATCAGGTGCTCTGTTAAGGGCTAAACTCGAAAATGTCTTGGTAGAACAGGGTGTTTGGAGTGAAGAAAAGCAGTCCCAGAATGACGAACTGATTCAAGCTATCAATGATGGCGAGAAAAAACTTGCCAAAGGTGGTATCAAGCTAGCAGAAGCTAAAGAGTTAGCCTTAGATATGAGAATAAAGAGAGCTCAGCTTAGAGCCTTGATTTCTGAAAGAACTGAGTATGAAACAAATACTGCAGAAGGCCAAGCAGAAAATGCTCGCTTTAACTCTCTAGTATCGTCCTGTACGGTGTATAATGATACAGGAAAAGGTGTTTTTAAAAACCTAGATGATTACTTAAACAGATCTACAGAAGAAGCTGCAGCAGCAGCGGCAGGGCAATTTGCCAATATGATGTATGGTCTTGATGATGATTATGAGAAGAGGTTACCCGAAAACGCCTTCCTAAAGTCTTATAAGTTTGTTGATGAAGAATTGAGACTAGTAAATGACGACGGTCAGCTAGTTGACAGCGAAGGCAGACTTGTTAATGAAGACGGTCGTTATATTAATGAAGATGGAGAATTTATTGATATTGACGGCAACATCGTTACCGAAGAAGGCGACTACCAGTTTGAGTTTCAGCCATTCTTGGATGACGAAGGCAATCCGGTGAATCTAGATGACGAGGAACCGGAAGCAAAAGCTCCGCCTAAAAAACGGGGAAGACCAAAAAAGAAAGAAACAGTTGAGGCGGCAGCCGAAGCTGAAGAATAGTTAGGGATAGTGGCTATGCCGGTTAGTGTATATTCTGCGCTTCCGGTATGGCCATTTTTTATATAAGAGGGAAGTATGGCGTCAAAATTCAATATAGTAGCTGAGTTAAGTCTTCGTGGGCCAAAGAATCTCAAGCCACTTGTTAGAAACATACAAAAGCAACTACAGTCAGTTAACAT
>TARA_A100001201_G_scaffold36833_2_pt1 | contig 10179 bp, 17 predicted proteins | sample TARA_A100001201 | Tara Oceans TARA_A100001201 (sample SAMEA2619872) | marine metagenome | biome: marine biome (ENVO:00000447); feature: surface water layer (ENVO:00002042); material: "saline water (ENVO:00002010), including plankton (ENVO:xxxxxxxx)" | depth 5 m | reverse complement strand
TTTTATCCTTAGATTAACATAAGGAACTCGCACTTTTTCGTAACACTCAAAATAGGAAATAATATCATCTTTTTCGCCATCAGGTGCAACACTAGTAATTATATCTTCAGGAATAATAGCATCAGATTCATTTCTATCTGCTTGTGAATAAGCTTCAACACTACCTTGCTCACTTGCTTTAGCAACTTTTCTTGAATGTTCAGGAAACATATTTTTTAATTGTTCCCTAGCCATAGTTTTTCTAATAATTACAAATGAAGCATCTCTTAACAAAAAGTCACGACTCATTGGGTCAGGATAAACATCATAAGGGTCTATGTTGCTATATACTACATCACCTTTTCCATTATCCATATCAGAATCAATATCTACAAAGAAATAACCCATTCCTTTAGTTAAAGAATCTAAGATAACATTACCATAAACTGCTTTTCCATTAGATAAAGACCAACAATATTCAGATATATCGCTATGTACTTGAGCAATATTAGTATCTGTACCTTCAACAGCTACTGCTTTCCATCTAGGGCTATTAGCAGTTACAAAATATTTCATTGTTTCAATAATAGGTGTAATTCTATTAACTTGAAACGATGGCATACCTGATTCTTTTAAAGTATCAAGCTCTTCTTTTGTAAGTTGTTCGTTTAGGTAAAAATCGTATCCTTTTTGACTTTCAGATTGCCATTTTATTCTCTCTTCAGAGTTGGCAGATTTCCACATTTGATATATGCGGTCAGCTTTGTTCTTTCTAGCCACTAAGCCATGTTCCTTTTAGCTTTATCTTGCTTTTGTGCATTTTTAGTGTTTTTCCAACCACGTTTCATAGCATTATATGCGCTATCACTAATAGTACTCTTAGATTTAGGTCTACTTATACCTAATCTTTTTCTTCGATTAATATTTTCTACTAAACTCATTATTTCTTTTTCTTTCTTGAGGTTGACTTTTTCTTTTTCTTTTTACCTTTAGGTCTTCCTCTTTTACTTCCGTATGTTCCCATTCCACTTGGCATAATTAACTCCTTATGATATTATCCAGCTTTTAGCTTTCTTTTTTGGGGTGTACCACTCTCTGCTTTTGCTTTTTTTAACCATATTAGGGGGAAAAGCATGCAAAAGTGCATAAAATAGTGTCTCAATTGTGTCATCATGAGCCATTCTTGCACCGAATGTAACAATTTCGTGCTCTAAATCAAACATATTTTCCCGTAAATGTATAGTTCCTGTACTAAAACGACCTGAAAGACCCGAATATATCTTATTTCTCTTTTCTCTACCTCCTGGTTTTTCAGCAATTACACTAATATCATATTTATTTTCTATTCTACGTCTTTCATTTAAAGATTGAAATACTGACCTATTCATAGCAACATCTTCAACTGTAGATGAAGTACAATGATATTTTTGGTGCATTTCCATTATATAATCAACTACACCTTTTTTACCTACTATATTATCATCCACATCACGACCTGCAAGAGTAGGTATTGACCTGTGTCTTTCATATTCTAAAACATAAACTTCATTTTCAGGTGTTACTGCAACAGCCATAATAACTGAGAAGTCAGAAGTTTTAGTATTAATATCAGTTGCAGGGTCGCAACCAACAAAGGTATTAACGGGTATTTTTTCCCCATCGATGACAATAAAGTTAACACCCTCTTCATGAACGTAGTATCCTTTCCAATATTTAATGTATTGCCTTCCCCATACAGCTTCATCTTCGTTTTGTACTTCTAATTCATACTCTTGATAATAACCATGTATACGACCTGCTTCCTCATACTCCTTTTTCATTTGGTTTAATCGTTTTCTAGGAAAATATGAGTTCCATAATACACCACCTTCCATCTCAGGTTGTGATGATTTGTAACTAATCACATCCCAAGTGTAGTCGTCTTTATTATCAGCCTTTGCATATCCATCTAGTATGTTCTGACATAAACTATCAAAATGCACAGGAGTTCCTGCGAAAATCAACCTACCTGTATGTAAATCAAGAGCAGGTTTTACACCATTATAGACAATGTTCTTAATTTTCTCTCTAGCATCGTGTGTAACAGTATTACTTTCACTTTCTGTATCATCCAATGCTACTATATCATAGCGTTTACCTAGATAGTTCTCACCTCTAACACTCGATAAGTTAGAACGGCTTATTAACTTAGCCCCGGTCTTAGTGACAATGTCTGTTTCAGTCCACTTATCTCCTACAACACTCCCAAAGTAATATTTTATCATCTCATTAGATGAAAAGTGTTGTTTAATATATTGCAAGTTAAGAATAGACTTTCGATGGTTATCAGATACCCAAGCCATAAACATTAAATCATCTTTTGGCTTAAAAAGTATTTTATGCATTAAGAATGTTTTGAACAATTGCGTCTTACCACTACCTCGTGGCAAAATTAATGCCAAAGCTTTAGTTGTATTTTCTAATAACGCATCACCAATCTGATAATGAAACAATGGTGACTCTGATTTGCCAAAATCCCCAGGTAGAAAAAGTTTTCCAAATGCTATGAGGTCAGTCTTAGCTAATTCTAATACTTGTTCAGCCTCATTGACATTCTGAGTATTGACATTTGCCATTATTTTCTACTACGTTTCCAAGTTAGATACTCAGCAGCTTCGTTAGGTTCAAAGATTGTTGTTACAAGTCTACAATCGTCATCAGCATACTGTGGGTCAATAATAGTCACAGGACATTTAAAGATATTTTGGTCAGGCAATCCCTTTTCTTCAGCATATCTATCCATTTCTTTATACGATGCGATTCTAATAGCGTGAGATATGATTCCACTAGCAGGGTCTTTTAATACTTGGTATCCACTAACGTGGGTATGACCTGCTGTGAGTACATGGTCACGCCATCCCATCTGAATAGCCTTAGATAATCCATGAGCTGTATTCCACATTGAATGTCCTGCAAATGTATGACGTGCATTAATACGAACTTCTTTTTTGTTTGGGAATATCAAGTTCATTCTAACACCATTATTATTATACAATCCTGCTTTTTGGCTAACTATCCATTCTAGAGGGTCACCTGCACCACTCCAAGCATCGTGGTTACCACCAACTAAATACAACCAATCAACTTTAGATATAAAATGTTCAGTTAGTCGCCAAGACTCTTTTGCTGACGTAGATTGCTCTCCATATAACCTTGCAAGTCTACCGACCCAATTGTTTTGATTGTCACCAATATTACCACCAAACAAACCCTCAGTTTTTTGTACTAAATCAGCGTGTGATAGCAGTTCAGCAATATTCGTACCATCGTCATCAATGTGTGGGTCACCAAAATGTGCAATACCTACTGGTCCATCTAGATTTATTTTAACATTAACAAGATGTTCGTGGTTTTTTGCTTGACTCTTGAGAGCGTATTTCTTTATCCTATTTTCTATAAGGTCTTCTATTGGTTCATTACCTGTTGGGTAATCTTCAACTGTAAAATCCTCGTGTATCTTTTCTTTCTTAACTATTGCTTTCCATTTACGAATAGTTCTAGGATGAACCCCCATAATATCAGCAGCATATCTATTATTGTATTTATCAGCTAACTCTGCTCCTTTTTTATAGTGGCTCATGTCGAATTTATGGTTAGATGGTCGTTTCATTATTTGTCTCCCTCGGTTAACTCTTTTCTTTCAGCTTGTTGTAGCTGTTTAGGAGAAAACCCTTGAAATAATCCAACAACACCAACATCTTTTTTACTAGCAGGAGTAGATGTTCCAATGATTTTTCCTAGTTCTTTTAGCGACTGCAAAACCACATTATCATCTTCACCTGTGTCGGCTAACATTTTAAGCCTTCGTAATACGTATTCGTGGTCAATCCCTAGTCCTTTTGCTATATCCACGACTCCTTTTTCTATTTCATTCATAATTCTTTCCTGTTTTAATAGCAATACAGCTTTCTTCTTAGCTTTATTATGGTCATTTTCTTTGTATACATTTTTGACTGCTGATATTGCGTCTTTACCTACTATTACTTCAGTAGTAAATAGTTTTTCTTTTTTAGTTACATTTTCACGTTTTTTAAAATTTTCGTTGGCTTGCTTTACGTTTTTTGAAAAAGTATATCTATTAGGATGCAAATCGAAGTTAGTATCCATTTTAGATTTATCGTTTAACAAAAAAGTACCAACTACAGTACGAACGTAGCCTCTATTGAGTTTCCAATTCTTTCTATCGTTTGGATGACTAATCCCGTTACGTTTTAGTATTTGCACTACACCACCATCATCGGATACTACCCAATCACCTTCTTGTGGATTGTCTTTCCAATGCTTTGTTTCTACACCTTTATTGTGCTTTTGAAACTCCTCTACAGTATCATAGACGTAATGCTTTACGCCTTTAATCTCTCTATAATCCATCCTCACTCTTCAATTTTTCATTTTCTGTGTATAACATATCAATAAGCTGAAGTACTTTTTTTGGGATTAAGTACTCTGAACCATCTATATCTATAAATCCTATATCGTCTTTAGGTGATGACATTACCTCTAATGCTTTAACTTGCTCCTCAAATGATTTATTTTGGAGACTTTCTAGTATTTTAGCCATATAGGAATGTATATATGCCCATGTTATATTTCAAAATAAAAAAATAAAAAAATTTTAGGAATGAAATGTGGCGATTTTATCTAAACACGCTTGGAGATTCTCAAAAGTAATTTTATCAGAATGATAAGCTTTCCATACTTTATCCGTTTTTTCCATCGGTAAACCCTCCATTTCCATCTCCAATAAAACCTTGATAAACGCTTTCTCATTATCAGTCAACTCCTGCTTCTCCTGTACTAGTAGTATTAGTATATATTAGTACTCCTCATCTCTCTCTCTTCTTTTCCCACCACCACACCCTCCAAGTTAAGATTCCGTCAAGATGCAAATCAAGAGAAAAAGTGCGAAAAATAATTTTTCCGAAAAAATAGGGGGTAAATGCAGAGCACACTATTCACACGTGGGTACCCCTCGCATTTGGCTTTTCCATTTGCTGATTTTCGTTGGAAATCATTTCACATTCAAAACAAAAAGGATATTGTTATGAAAAAACTAGTGTATTCAGGTCGTGTCTCATCTTCAGGCAACGGCGGATTTTATTCAGCGGGTCAAACTGTTGGTAGTATTTCTTTGCTTCCAACTCCTCTTACCCAAAACTTCCAAACCATATTCGTTGGAACAGCAGACGCTGCTCACGCGGTAGCAACCTTCCCACGTATGGAAGTCACTCTTCAAGCTGATGGCACAGTTGCATCTCTAGAGACAGATGTTGTAGCTATCGACAAGGATGGCACAGTCCATACTATGGAAGAAATGTCTCAGCAAATTGCTCCTCCTATTCCAAAGGCACAAGCTCAGACTCAGCCTCAGGAATCAAACGAAAGTGAGGAACCAGCTTAGTACCTTTATGACTTTGACGGGCTCTATCGAAAGGTAGAGCCTTAGTCATTGTTTTTTTTCAGGTATTGGCAAGCCAATCCATTTCTATGTTCCACTTCGTTCCACATTCTTTACCAATAAATCAAGCAATAAACCTCGGAGGATTACCACTATGAGCTTACATTTTGACATTTACCACAAAGTTTGGGTAGTATTATTAAAGGGTACTGAACACCTTATGTACTACTCTGCATCCCGCGCACAATGTATAGATTATATGCATAACATGGGCGGATAACAGTAATTAGAGCTAAGTCTTTAAACTATCTTACTATGACCGCAAGTAAGTACAGCTCTTTTCATCATTAATTAAACAAGGAGATTACCATTATGGATAAACTAAGGTCTATCAATAGAAGCATTGAAAAAGTCTTTGCCATAATACTTGAGTGTATAGTATTTACTATGTTCTCAATGATAGGTGTTATGGGTATAGCTGCGCTTATATTGTTAATTAGTATCGCCATTCAAACAACTATAGATTTATTATAATCTGTACATCACCTAAAGAGAAGATAAAAGGACACGAACCTGCAAATGTAATGATAATGCGTAGGTCTTCTCAAATTTTCGTTCCAACGAATGAATGTCTCATATGGTAATCAAGAGAAGAGCGGATGAGTTGTCATAAGTACATAACTAATCTCAACATATACTCTCTCCTTTAGTGTATATCATCCGCTCAATTTTTTATAAAAGGGTTAAGCATAACTATATTTACTAGGTAGTATAGGTTATAAACACATAATAACAGCTTAGCCCTTAAATTTTTATATTTGGTTTGTGAGCACGAATAATTCCATAACACGGGAATAAGTGTCACATAGTGCAATAGGTTAGCGACCTTTAATAGACAATCAACGTGCAAGTGCATGAGAGCGTCTTAGCATAAAGTGTGGTCGATGTCTAAATAAACACTAAGAGTGTTAATGCTGACATTGACGTGCAGGTGGGAAGACGTTCCCATTCTTAGGAGTCCTGCCAAACCAATAATTTTATATTGCGGGGTGGAGAAGTGGTATCTCGTCAGGCTCATAACCTGAAGGTCGTAGGTTCAAATCCTACCCCCGCGACAAGATTTCAACAATAATAAAGAGGAGTAAAGTAAATGATTGCTATAGTAGACAAATCAAATTATAAACCACCTGCTATAATATGTGACTTAGATGGTACATTAGCATTAAAGCATAAAGATAGAGATTGGTACGATGCTAGCACTTGCGACAGGGATGAGATAAATGAGCCTATACAAGATATAGTCAAAAGAATGGCTACAACTCACCTCATTATATTTTGTTCAGGTCGTGAAAATAAACATAGAGAGCCAACTCTAGAGTTTATAAAGAAATGTTTCCCTGATTTTATAGAGAAACATAGTTTTTATTTATATATGAGAGAAACTAACGATTTTCGTAAAGACTCTATTGTAAAGCATGAAATATATCAGCTCTGTATTAAGGGTAAATATGATATAGATTTTGTGCTTGATGACAGACAACAAGTTGTTGATATGTGGCGTAACGCTCTTGGATTAACAACCTTGCAAGTAGCAGAAGGGAAGTTTTAATATGCCTGATATATTTGATATGCAATTAGATGCTTACCCTTCTATGTCTGAAGTAAATAGGCTGTTGTCTGAAGATAAACCCTGTGAACATAAAATAACTGAACGAGCTGAACATTACTATGGAGTAAATTTCGATACTGATTTTTATTGGTATTGGATTTGCTCCGATTGTGGTGTAGAGATTGAGAGCGAGTCTGATGAAACGTAAAAAGTATATGAGAAACAGAGGATTTACGAGTCATAGACCTGTAGTTGATAAAGAAAGATTAGTAAATTTAATAATCAAATTAGCAAAAAAGGAGACCGATATGGCAGTAACAGTTACTAAAGAGGACTTTTTAGAATATAAAAAAGTTCAACAAAGTGGTATGTACAATATGTTTGACCCAAGAGCTAGGCAAATGACAAATTTGTCAAGAGAACAATGGGTACATATTATACAAAGTTATAAATCATTAGATGAAGCATGGGGTAAAGATGAAACAAGTAACGAAGAATAATGATGACGTAGTAGTGGAAAGACTACAAGAGGTTTCTTATAAAGAAATCAAAGCTAAGTATCCTGACAAAATTGTTGATGCATATACTGAAGGAGAAAGATTGGTTGTCGTCATGGATAGTTGTCGTATTAAATTTGATGAAAGAGTGCCACAAAGACATGGCAACGTCTATGGTGCTCTTCATCGTAAATAAGGAGTAAATATGGGTTTTGATATTTATGGTATGAATCCACAACACAACAAAGAATATCCTGTTAGGTATGATGAAATAATGAAGAAATATGGTACAGGTGATGGTTGGTTAGATTGGAGTAAAGACATACCTCAAGACATCAAAGACGAATATTACGAACTTACTGATAAATACAATAAAGACAATCCAGGTGAATATTTTCGTAACAATGTATGGTTTTGGCGACCTCTATGGGATTTTGTTTGTAATACTTGTGATGATTTCTTAACAGATAAAGATATTACAGGTGGTCATTCAAATGATGGTCATAGAATATCTGCAACAAAAGCTAATAGGATAGCAAAGCGATTAAATAAACATCTTAAAAGTGGCGTTGTTGATGCAGTACAAAAAGAAGCTGAAGAAAGAGCTGCTAAAGCTAGAAAACATAATGCTGAAGTAGAAGCTAAACTTGAACAGATTAAAGTTGATGTTGAAGAGATAACAGGTAAAGATGATTTAGTGCCAAGAGATTATCCTGAAGAGCTTTATGCAAAATGGACTAGAATAAATAATACTAAAGATTGGAATGATTCTTATCCATTTTCTAAAGAGAATATTCAGAATTTTGCTACGTTCTGTGAGCAGAGTGGTGGATTTGAAATCTGTTAATTAAAATTGTGAGGCTAGGTATTGCCAATAATTATGTTACCTACTGACGGGTTCTGATAGTTATGCTATGGCTCTAGCCTTACTTTAACTTGAGGTTATAATGGCTAAATTAATGCAACAAAGAATAAAGAAATTGCTTGCTGCTGAATGGCGTTATCGTGTATCTGATACAAAACTTATGGCAAGAGTGTGGTATGATGATTTAGTAGCACAAGGCAAAGATGTATCAAATATGACAGGTGTTGAGGTTTTACTTGAATTGCAAAAAGGTAATTTAACAAATTGGGAAACAGCTACACGAGTAAGACGCAAATTGCAAGCAAAACATAAAGAATTACGTGATGAGAATATGTATAAAGGTAGAATAGAAGAAGCCGATAAATGGCGTAAAAGATTTTCACCTAAGAATGATTACGTATTTGAAGAAACAACTTGACTCTAAATGTAGATATTGTTATATTTAGAGACTTATTTCGTGGAGGAAATATGAAAAAAATCGGTAGTATTATCGAAAAAATATATGGCGATTGGTTGCGATTCCAAAATGACGAAAATAGAAAAAAGTATGAAGAGCATAAAGGTATGTTTAGTGCTTCTTCAGCAGGTACTTGTTTTCGTAAACAACATTTAAAAAGACAAGGTTTAGATGAACCTCCTTTAGACAATAGAGTTATGCGTCTGTTACGTCTTGGAACTATTGTACATGAAGACATACAACAAAGCTTAACAGATTACTTTAAGCTAAATAAAGAAACGTTAGAACAAAAGCTTTATATCGAACATAAAATACAGATTCCTGAATTAAATGTTGTAGGTCATTTAGATATTGCACTGCATGATGAAAAAGCTGACAGCGTACAAGTCTATGACATAAAAACATCTGCAGCATATAAATGGAAAATGAAGTTTGGTAGAAATCGTGAAAAGAATGGTAGTATAAACTACAATTTACAAATTGGTACTTATGCATTTGCTATTGGTGAAGAATTGCAAACTACTGATATAAATATGTCTTTGTTATGGTATAATAAAGATAATAGTCAGTTTCGTGAAGAAGTTCTAGATAGTGAATGGATAGGTAATGCTATAGAATATTGGGAAGAAGTTAATGAAACACTTGAAGGTGTTACTTCTGAAAATGGCGAAGAATTAATTCCAGGTAGCTATGGTGTTCCTATGATGAATTGGGAATGTCGCTATTGTGGTTTTAGAGACATATATTGTCAAGGAGTGTAAATGGCAAATATTACTATGGAAGAGGCTTCTGAGTTTGTATTCCACAAAACAGAAGATAAAACAGTAAATAAATTAATTAATAAAATATCGAGCAGAGCCATAAGCTCTAATGCAAAGCACAACAATACAATTGACGAAGTAAATAAAACAATAGGTCAATGGACTGTTGAGGCATTAGAAGAATCTATGGATATGTCGGTATACTTACAGAGACTACTAGAACTTATAAGTGAAATAACTGTACACATAGAAGATTTAGGATGGGAATCACAAAGAATGAGTAGTGATGGTAGAAACACTTTAAAAATACTATGGGAATATTTTGACATCCCGTGGGATGATGCAATAGATAAAGGAGAAAATCATGGATGATAAATTAGCATTAGCTGATATAAATCTAGATGTAATAAAAGATTCATTAAAACAAATAACTGCACATCAAAAGAAAGTTGGTAAAATTAAAACACCAAAAGGTTTAGTAAAGAAAAAGATGGGTTTTGATTATGTTGAACTATCTTATATGAAATCTGTAGCTAACGAACAATATCCAGGATGGTCTTGGACTATAATAAAC
>TARA_A100001201_G_scaffold143366_1_pt1 | contig 10187 bp, 12 predicted proteins | sample TARA_A100001201 | Tara Oceans TARA_A100001201 (sample SAMEA2619872) | marine metagenome | biome: marine biome (ENVO:00000447); feature: surface water layer (ENVO:00002042); material: "saline water (ENVO:00002010), including plankton (ENVO:xxxxxxxx)" | depth 5 m | reverse complement strand
TTTAGTTAGCCTTTAAATATTTTGATATTTCTGTACGCCATACTTCGTATAGATTGTTATCTCTTGCTGAACCTCTTCCATAATGATATAAAAATGGAATGTATTCTGAATCTTCATTTACAGGAATAAAAATTTGTTCTCCATGATTTAAATCTAACACATGATATTGTCTTAAACTTTCATCGCCCCAATGTTTTGCAGAATTAGGACATATATAATAATCTAAATTATGTTCATGTGCATAATATGTTACATTACCTGTTGTATCACCAACTGAACAATCAGGCATTAAATTGCATTCTTCAAATTTTGATCGTTCATATATAAAAAATTGATCTCTTGCAATATTTAAATCACCTCTCCACATTGCTGATACAAAAAAGTTTTTATCAACCATTGGTAGAACGGATTCTGTCCATTCAGATAAAAATATACAATCGTAATCCAGTAGACAAACATATTTTCCATTTCCAGCTTTTATACCAGTTTCATATGCTATACTTTTAAAAATACTTGCAAGACCAACTTGATTGCCAGCTTCTAATGTTACCCAACCTTCATTACCCATACGAGTATCTTTATTTTCTGATTTCACTATAAATATATCATCTCTAGAATTATAAAATTCATTCAGATAATCATAAAGTTCTTGTTCTTCTTTATTTCTTATATCTGTTACAATATAAATTTTGTAAGGATATTTAGTATACTTATCTATACTTTCAATTAACAGCTTCACATAATCAGCTCTTAATACAACTGTAATAATAATATCAATGTTATTTGTCATATTATACTCCTATAACTTGATTTTTTATTCCATGATCGCGTTCCCATTGTCCCCATTCTTTATAAAATAATTCTTCTGCTTTTTTTTGAGATGCTAATAATCCTTGAACATTGATAGATGTTTTTGTTTGAAATGGAGTTCCAATATGATTCCATTGTCTTGTTGGCCTATTTAATACTGCAAAATTATTATAACCTAATTTCATAGCTCGATAACAATAACTCTGAAATTCTCTATCACCTTTATATCTTTCATCTATAAGTCCTACCTTTTCTCGTACATCATGATGTAACCATAAGATACCATCTGCCCATAAAACTTTGTCTATATCCCAATCATAATGATTACCAAAATTTACACAATATTCATTTCCTGTACTATGTAATCGTAATCCTATTACACCTGTATTCATTTCTTTATCATCACTTATATTGATACATTTTTGTATCCAATCTTCATCGAGTATAAACATATCATCATGATGAAAACAAAAATATTCGCCAGCCTTTAATTTTTCTAAAGACATATTTACTGATCTAGAAATATTAAATTCTTCATGATTTTCTAATTTATTAACTTTATCTGCATATTCTTCAAAATCAATTGATTGAAATAAATCAAAATTTTGATTAGCAATTATATCTATTTCGTAATCTATATCAGCTGCTTCAGCTTGTCTTATTAAATTAGCAAATGATTCCAAATTAATTTGTCTTCGTTCAAATAACGTAGGCACACAAAATCTTACAAATTTTTTCATTTATTTTCTCGCTTTATCATAATTAGTTACAAACCAATCAACAGTTTCTTTTATTCCATCTTCAATCGATGTAAATTCAAAATCTGGCAAATATTTTTTTAGTTTTGAATTATCAGCTGGCTTTCTAAATTGGCCTGTTGGTTTATCTGTTTGATATATTACCTCTCCTTTAAACTCCATTGCATCTACTATCAATTCAACTAAATATTTTATTGTTATCTCATGAGATGTAGAAAGTATAACAGGCTCAGTTTCATTATAATGATCTAAAGCCCAATTAGCTAACTTACCAACATCTTTTGAAAAAATAAATTCTCTTAATGGAGAACCATCACCCCAAATTTCAAATGGAGTATTATTTTGTTTAGCTATATAACATTTATGAATCAATGATGGAATAACATGTCCATTTTCTAAATCAAAATTATCTGCTGGACCGTATATATTAGTCGGAACAACACTTACAAAATCAACGTCAAATTGATCTCTATATACTGTAGTTTGTACGTCTAACATTCTTTTTGCATATGCATAACCATAATTAGACCAATGTGGTGCACCTAAATGAATCTTTTTTTCTGTTAATGGATATTCAACTTTATCAGGAAATATACATGTTGATAAAAAAGAAACTAATTTTTTAACACCATAAATTCTACAAGCTTCTAATACATTAGTATTTATTAAAATATTTTCTCTAAAGAAATCTCCTTTATACTTCATGTTACCATAAACACCTCCAACTCTAGCTGCACAATGAACTACATGGGTTGGTTTATGAGTTTCAAAAATATTTTTTACTTCTGACCATTCTCTTAAATCAGCATCATGAGATCCTAAATATACATCTGCATTAATTGTAGAACCAACTAATCCTGTACCTCCTGTTACTAATGTTTTCATATTTTTCTTCCTTTAAATATTTCTATAATATATAAAAATTTTCTCAAATAACCAAATCCGAATTAAACTTTTATTATTTCTAAATTTGGAAATTTGCATTCTAAATTTCCACTAGTATGTATTGTAAATTGTTTATTTGGAAAGTTTTTTACAAATCTTACAACTGAATCTTTCATTCTTTTTGAATCTTCTGGGCCACCTGGGCCGCCATCCGCTAAATAACCAACATCATAGAAATCCATTCCAATCAAAATTATTTCTGTAGCTCCTGTATCTAATACTGCATATCCTACAGCCGCATTACCAGACGATGGATAATGATGAGGATATCTTTCTTGATATGTATCCATATGTTCAATATGATGATCACCTAACCATGTAGCTTGTATTGGTGTTGGTTCTGCACAGAAAAAGAATTTATCATCAATAAATTTATAATATTTGTTATTACCATCACCAAAATCTCTTGGATTCTTCATATGAATTGTATATGGCTGAACAATACCTTGAACATTAAATTTTGTATATAGTCCGCGAGTTGACATGCCTTCTACTTCACCTGGTGTACGACTTAAAATTTGAAATATATTTTTACCTTCCAAATAAGGACCTACTTCTGGTAATTGTAACTCATCTCCAAATCTATTAACTAAGATATATAAATCAATATCATTTGGCAATGTTTTTAATGCTTTTAAGGATTGTCCTCTACATACAACTGCTACTTTCATGATTTTCTTTTTATTAGAATATTATGTTCAGCAAAATAAAGATAATCAATATTTGTACCCAAAAAACAATTAATTGCATGTTCTGGTGTTTCTACTATAGGTTCTCTATCATTAAAACTTGTATTTAATAATATAGGAACTCCTGTTTTTTCATGAAACTTTTTTATTAATGTATAATACCATTCATTATTATTTTTTGTCACTGTTTGTAATCTTGCAGTTCCGTCAAAATGCACTACAGCTGGTACTTTATCTTTCATATTATCTTTGAACGGTATAGCAAAATTCATATACGGACTTTCAATATCATATTCAAACCAATTTTTAACTTCTTCTCTTAATATAGATGGCGCGAAAGGTCTGAACCATTGTCTATGTTTCACTTTTTCATTGATGATATCTTTCATTTTATCACTTCTTGGATCTGCCAATATACTTCTATTACCTAATGCTCTTCTACCAGATTCAGATCCTTCATTGAATACAGATACAATATTTTGATCGGCCAATAAATTAACAACATCGTTATCTTTTGCAACTGAAATTTCAATTTTATCGTATGATTTATCAATTGCCTTTCTAACTGATTCAATATCATACCGTTCACCTAAATATGGAGTAAAATTATCTTTCCATTCAATTCTTTTATTTTTTAAAAGATGATAATAAACATATTGTGCCGCACCTAATACTAATCCACCATCATATGGGACTGGATCGACATGTATATGATCAAAATTAAATTTTTCTAATAATTTACCCACTGCAACACAATTTAATGCCACTCCTCCAGATAAACATAAATTTTTACAATATCCTTTTAGTTCAGGATTATCTAAATATGATTGTATTGTATCTACTAACCAATCTTCTGTAAATTGTTGTAATGCTGCAGCTATATCAAATGATCCTTGTTCATCTTTACCAATATCTGTTATATTTTTTGCTTCGTTGATAAATCCAATCGGATTATTTTTTAATTGAGATAAATATTTATTTCTATCTCCTAATGCTGCCATTCCCATAACTGTTCCTGCAGAATGACCATATGGATGTCCTGTCGATAAACCAAAAACTTGGCCTGTATAATATGACCATAGTTGGCCGATCGTAAAACCTCTTTGTTCTAAATCTTCAAATCCCATATCAATAGGATGAATTTCATTATCTTGGCCAAACCAAACCGTACGACAAGTCGCTCTACCAACTGGATAATCTGCTGATGATTCTTCCCTACCGCCGCCATCAATTGTAATAATTAATGATTCTGATAAGTTACTTGAATAAAATGCAGCTGCTGCATGACATTTATGATGACCTATTTGAATAAGTTCACCATCTTGATATGCTAATTGACTTTTAACATTTGGATCAGATTTTTGTTTTGATATATCAGGAACAGGTCTTCCAGTTGCTTCTGGATATGAATCTTTCCATTCTGGTCTATTTCGAAGTATATTTTTTATACCAGAAGCTCCACAACCTACCACATAATCAATATCATCACATTTACCTACCACATCAAGAAATAATCCATATGGATCACCATTAGGTTCTTTTTCTCTTATATATCTTTCAAGTTCTGCATGTATAATTGGAATTCCATCTTCTAATACACAAAATGAACAATCATGTCCTTGCCAAAATGCTGCTATTTTCATTTAACTCTCCACTTTATCTTCTGGTAACATTGCAACTATCATATCATTATATTCCATTACAGTGTACTGTGAATTAATATCTTGCAATTGATTTTTTAATTCATCAATTGATACTTTGCTCCAACAAGGATCTGATGGATCACCTATTCTTCGTAAATCATCTATTACAATAATATGATTTTTAATTGGATGATTTTTTATAGCTTCTAATTCATTGTATAATGGATTAGGTCCTTGAACATTAATATCACCATGAGCATCTAAAAATATAAAACATGGTTCTGTTATTTCGTTAAGAATTTCTGGTAATACTGTTCTTGAATCACCTAAATGAATTTTAACTTTTGGATTATCTTTAAATTTTTCAACACATGGAGTATAAAATGGTTCATGAATTTCAATCGAATGTATTGTTTTAAAATATCCATCTGCCCATGAAATACCGTTACCTCTATAAGTTCCTGTCTCGATATAAGTTTGCTGTGGTCTATCAAATCGTATTAATCCAAATATTTCTTTTGATGATATATCTCCTGGTTGTATACCAGCTGGGACTGGTCTAGGTGTCCAATTCATAATATTTCCTCTTATATTGTTTTACGTAATTTATTCCTAATTGGTAATTCACTTTCAGTTACCATTTTACTATCTGTTCCTAACATATCATTTATATCGATACATCGTTTTCTTAATTTATCCATTCCGATTACTTCCAAACTCGATTTTTGATCAGTTCCCCACATATCATGTGATAATGTAATATGACGTTCAATTACTTTAGCTCCTAATGAAACTGCTATAACTGTTGGTTCAAGATCAGGTTCATGGCCAGAGTATCCAACTATACAATCATATCTTTTTTTATAAAATGGAATCAATTTTAAATTTATTTCTTTTCTAGGTGTTGGATAACTAGAATTAGTATGCATTACGACTGGTGATTTACCATGTTTACATATTTCATTAAATGCTGTATCAACTTCTTTTAATGTTGACATACCTGTAGACATTATTATCTGAGTTCCAGATAATGCTGATTGTTTCAATAATTCTAAATCTGTTATCAAAGCTGATGGTATTTTTATAAATGGAATATTATATTGCATTAAAAATTCTAATGAATCTAAATCCCATACAGATGCAGACCAATCAACAGGTTTTTCAGAACTATATTTATCAATGTAATCATATTCTGATTTTTCAAACTCTACTTTGTATTTATAATCTAAATATGTCATGGTTCCCCAAGGTGTTTCTCTCATTACAGATTTTTGATGATCAGGAACACATACATCTGGATTTCTTTTTTGAAATTTAGCACAATCCCATCCACATGCATTTACTGCATCAATTAATTTTTTAGTGATATTTAAATCTCCGTTATGATTAATACCTATTTCTCCTATAAAATACGGAGTATCAAGTTTATTAAAGTCTATCATATTTCTTCTATTCTTTTAGTTTTATCACATATCAATAAATCATAGTCAGGTTTTTCGCCTACACTTAATTTATGATATTTACAACCCCATTTATCTAATTGTTTTTTAGTTATATCAAACCAATCTATACCAGTTACAGATCCTCGTGCTGTATAATATGTTATTTTATTTCCTTCATCATACAGTTTATTTATTTTAGTTATATTTTTTCTAATTGGTATAGCATGTGGATAATATCTTTCATCTATATATCTACAAATAGTTTCATCAATATCTACGTATATATTTTTTACCATGCCGTCCATCCTCCATCAACTTTTATTTCTGTTCCTGTTATATAACTTGAATTTTCAGATGCTAAAAATTCAATCGCACCATATAATTCTTTTGCATTCATCATTCTTTGCAAAGGAGTCTGTAATGAATATTTAGTTTTAAATGTATTATCTTGTTCGTGATTTACACCTCCTGGTATAATAGTATTAACTCTTATTTTTGGTGCTAAATGTGTTGCTAAATGCTTTGATAACATTATCACTGCAGATTTTGATACACTATATCCAATATGTTTTTCATCGTCAACATATAAATCTTTTCTAGGTGAAACAACTCCATAAGTAGATGAAAAATTAATAATACTACCTTCTTTAAATGTTCGAGCATACTCTCTACAGACACAAAATAATGCTGTTATATTTGTATCTAAATATTGTTTAAATGAATCTAAACTTATGTTAAACAAGTTATTATCTGATGTCTTATCATCTATATGATGATTCAATGCAAATAAATTTACTAACGCATCTATATCATCTGAAATATTTTTAAAATATGTTTTTACAAATAATTCGTCTGTTAAATCATGTCCAAGAGATAAATCAAGTCTATATACTGTATGACCGTTTGCCTCAAACATATTACAAATAGATTTTCCAATCAAACCTTCTGAACCTGTAACTATTACATTCATATTATCCCCATAAAGTATTATCCCAAGAATCTGCGTCTTGATTCTTAAAATGTTCTAATTTAAAATATTCTATTGTTCTTGTTAAACATAATGCTTGAAATTCTCTTTCTTCCGCATTAGCTTGATTACAAGTAAACTGCATTATTCTTTGTTGTAACCATTCTGCTATAGGAGCACGGCCCCATCCTATTTTTTGATCTTTAAAACAAGGTTCATTATAAACTAATTGCCAAGCTGCATATATTCCATCTCCGCCAAATTGCATATACATTTTTCTAAACTCTTGCCAAGTAACTCCATATTGTTCACCGTTAAATACCGCTGCAAATGTATAATAAGAATTTGTATATCCTGTCGGTGTTCTTTGTGGTATTAAAATATCAAACTCAGATTTTTTTATAACATCAAGATATGCCTTACCCATTAAAGTTCGTTTTAAACATAATTCATCTATTTTTTCTACTTGAGCTAATGCAACTGCAGCACAAATTTCAGGTAATCTATAATTATACGCTAAAATATTATGACGTTTCCAGTCTGGGTTCTGAAATTTATCTCTTGATATCCTAACTTTACCGCTAGATGCTGTTATATTCTTGAAACCTACTCCTGCATATTGTCTCATAAATTTTGCAAGGTCAGGATTATCTGTAGTAACTATTCCTCCATCACCACATGATAAATGTTTAGAATTTTCAAAACTCCAACTTCCAACATCTCCAATTGTTCCAGCTATTCTACCTTTACGATCTGTAGCCATAAAACATTGAGCACAATCTTCAAGAACATATAAACCATTTTCTTTTGCTATTTTTTCTATAGCTTCCATGTCACACATTAAACCGTATAGATGTACTACCATTATAGCTTTAGTCTTAGGTGTAATTTTCTTTTTTATATCTTCTGGGTCTATACAAAACGTATCCTTACGAACATCAACATATACTGGAGTTGCATTAGCATGTGTAACTGCATATCCACACATCGCAACAGTTAATGCTGGAATAATTACTTCATCACCTTCTCCTACTCCAAATGCTTCTAAAGCTGCATGTAACGTCGATGTTCCAGAATTGCATCCAATGCCATATTTCTGTCCATGCTTTTCTGCAAATAGATTTTCCAAACGCTCTGTAAACGCTCCTGTTTCGCTAGCTCCAAATCCATTTTGTAAAACTTCAGAAACATACTGCATTTCATTTGTTTGAAATCTCCAACCTTTGCCCATTAATTTTTCCTTTTTTGATTTTCTTTCCATGCCATCTCTAAATGATTATTGATACTTTTAACTTCTGGATTATCATTAATATATTGAATAATTTCCAATAATCCAAATGTTTTTCCTTGAAAGTGTTCAATAACATTTTTAAAAAATTCAAAGTCTTCTGTATAATCTAATGTCATGCGAATATCGTTCTTTTTGTATATGTCCGGTACATTTGTTATTTTAATAGGTTTGATATTGCTATCTTGTAAATATTTTACAATATTATGTGGTTCAATATCTTCAATATTCTTTTGTGAACATATTTTTTCTAATGCATGTATATCAATCCCATACACGTCATTATATAATCCTTGGCCATCTATAAATGTATTAGGCATTGCATTAGAATCTAAATACTGTTTAAAACATATATCTGCAAGACCTGCTTCATAAAATAGATCATCACCATCAGCTGTTACAAAAAAGTTTATGTTAAATTCTTTACAAGCTCCTAACCATCTATCCCATTTATTTGTCGGATGGCCTTTAAAATATTTAATATTATTTTTTTTAGCTATAGAACATAAAATATCATCTTCATCTAGAGTTGTTGTACATAATATAATATTATCTGCTAGATCTGATTGTTTAACTCTTTCAATTAAATATTCTATTGTAGGACGTCCATTAATTTCTAATATTGATTTATCTACTAATCGAGTAGATCCTGTACGTACAGTTACAAATATTGCTTTATTCATTTTTATTCTTTTGTACATGTTAATTTTACATGACATTGGCCATGCCCGTCTGTAAATCCATGTTCTTTATCACGACATTCGCCTGGTCTTGTATAAATTTCATGCCAATGTAACTTAAATCCATTATTTTCTAAACTTCTAATCCATTGCTCAGCTGATAAAGGCTGTATATGCAAATCATTTAAATTCCATTTAGTTATAATATCCTTATGAGTTACAGCTTGTTCGTATGTAGTTGATATATTAGCATAAAATACACCATCTGCTTTCAATATTCTATATATTTCTTTTAATCCTTTAGTTCGATCATCTGGATGTAAATGTTCTAAAACGTCGGATGAATGTATAACATCAAAATAATTATCTTCATACGGAGTATTAGTAATACTACCTACAACACATGTTAAATCTTTTTCTATACATCTTTGTATTGCAGTTGTAGATGGATCAATACCATACACATTTAAATTAGTTTGTTTTTTTATCTTTTCTAAATAATATCCATATCCACAACCTATATCTAATATATTTCCTTGATCATATTTTGAAATGTCAATTTTATAATATTCAAAATCATAAGCATCGCGACGAGGACCTCCAGGATGATATCCATTTTTATATAACTCTTCGTATACATCTGTATACATTGTAGGCCAATTACTACCAGTATCACTAAGAAATTTATTCATTTTCGGTTGTCTCTAACTCATTAAATATTTTATACCAATGGTAACATAATTTATCATAATCATATCCTTCAATAAATCGTTTACGTATTTCTAAATTTATACGTTCATTTAGTTCATCAAAATTTGACATAACGTAATCAATTTTTTCTTCTAGGTCTGACCAATCATATTTACATCCAATATATGTTTTACCATCTTCATATATATTTGGAATTGTATGTACTAAATCTTGATTTGGTTTGATAAATATAGTTCCAAACTGCATACATTCAA
>TARA_A100001201_G_scaffold80265_1_pt1 | contig 10215 bp, 9 predicted proteins | sample TARA_A100001201 | Tara Oceans TARA_A100001201 (sample SAMEA2619872) | marine metagenome | biome: marine biome (ENVO:00000447); feature: surface water layer (ENVO:00002042); material: "saline water (ENVO:00002010), including plankton (ENVO:xxxxxxxx)" | depth 5 m | reverse complement strand
CACCATCAGGTTTTAGGAAAAGATACACAAGATTAACAAGAGGTAAATCTGGTTCTGAATCAAGCTATCTATCCGAAGGTAAAAATGAAATAGAACACCTTGAGATAAATGATATGGGTGAACATAGTTATAAATTTTTATTTGAAACACTATTAAAAATAATTGATAAGGATAGAGGTCAGCTTAAAAGAAAGAAGGTTACAGAGATAACACCTGCAGGTTTTATTCATGCAAAGGATGGATTAGGACCTTCAATGTGCCATCAATACGAAACAATTATAAATACTCTATCATTAAAATTATTGGCAAAAGACTATAATGGAATGGGAAGTATTTGGAAAGGTGATGAGCTTAATAATCTGGATTTGACAACACTATCTAAGTGCTTTTATCAAACAAATAAAGGTGAAAGATCTACTTTTGATTATGTATACGGATACAAGGATGGATGGACAAGAAAAACATATTTTAATGAATATATGGTATATGAATCTGTTAATCCTATTAATCCTCCATATCCTGTAATTAATAAATTTGAAAATATGCCAATACAAATAAAAAATAGTATTGATGTAGATAGATTTGACAGAGTATTTATGTTAGGTAGATTTGCACAATGGAGTCATAAAGTTAAGGCAAATGAAGTTTTGGATAGAGTAATAGATTGGACAAATAAATATAGAAAACCATACCCGGAGTTTAAGTAATGGATAAATTAGAAAGAATATTTGGAATACAAAAAGATTTTACAGAAAAATTTTTTAAGGATAAACATGGTCTTACAATTAATGATGTTGTAAAGGACAAGGAATTAAAAATCAAATGGAATAAGGAATATGTTTTGGCATTGTCAAAAGAGGTGTATGAGGTTCTTGATGAAATTGATTGGAAAATGCACACATCAAAAAAGACAGAGGACGTAAATGATAATGTATTAGAGGAATGTGTCGATGTGCTAAAATATCTTTTTGGAATAATTCAGCTAAATGGATTTAATGTTGATGACCTATATGAAAAATTTATGGATAAATCAAGAGTTGTTGAGGCAAAATTTAACCAAGAAAAGGTAATGAAAAAAATTAAGGCATCTGATAAAAAAATTGCATTTATTGATATTGATGGTGTACTTGCAGATTGGCCTGGTGGATTCCTAAAATGGTCTGGTTATAAAAGCCTAAGTGATTTTAAGTCTAAGGTTGATAAAAAGGAACAATATAGAATAAAATCTGAATATAGGACATGTGGTGTTAAGGCAACATTGGATGTATTGGATGGTGCTAAGGAATTTATGAAGGATGCATGTGAAAAATATAACGTCGTATTATTAACTGCAAGACCATATAAAAAATATTTCAGAATATATTCAGATACAATTAAATGGCTTAATGATAATGAAATTTGTTATGATGCAATTGTATTTGATGAGGAAAAGGAAAAATACATTATTAATAATTTTGACCCCAACCAGGTTGCATTCTGTTTGGATGATGATATTGGCAATGCAAACAAATTAGATGATAGTGGTTTTGAGGTATATCTAAATCCTAACTATGGTCTTTATACAGAGGAAACATTAAATAGAAAAATTAATAAAGGTGTAAAAGTAATAGCTTATGAAAGTAAAATTAACGACGTGCTTCTATGAAAATCCAGCTGCAAAAGCTGAAATAAAATTTTGGGAAACACAAGTAGAGAAAAAAATAGAATCTAGAATGTATGTAGATGATTTTTGGAGTTACATTCTGGAAAGAGATGAGGATAATACAAAAGAATTTATGTTTTGTTTTCCTACAGATTTAATTGATAATCATAGTGTAACTTCTTTACAAAATCTTATTAATAATTATCTTTCAACACATTTACCAGATAAAAGCTATGAGGCTGTACATTTCAAAACACTTACATTTGGTAAATTGGAGAAAAAATACCTTAATTTTTATGGAAAATGGATGAACCATTGTGCATAAATTGTTAATAACTTTTGAAAAATAGTTCGTTAGAAATTTTTTTTCTTGCGAGAAAATTGTTATATTTATACTATATAAAAATCAATCTATGTACGATATCATATGCCCAAAATGTAATACAAACAAAATACCACAAGGTCGTATCGATCTAGGTTTTAATGTTTGTGTCGAATGCTCAACTGTCGAGGCTGTCTCTTGTGTGGATATTACCTATCACAAAACTGGTAATACAATTCAAATCACAGACAAGGCAACTGCAGATAGGTTAAACAAATTATCGCAGCGTTCGGGCTATGGTATCATGCGTGGTTTACGTAGTGGTAAGGCACCAAAATCCACACCTACAAAAATTACACCAAATACAAAACCAATTAGGCATTATCGTCAATATACACACGATGACCTTAAACGTGTTTTGGAAACTGCTGTGGAATATATGGAATTGGATATGCGTAAAAATGCAATACAACATGTCGAATCGTCATTGGAATCAAAAAGTATAAATGGTATACAAAGGCGAAAAATTATGGAAATATTGGACATTATGTTTCCCCAACCTATTAAGGAGGTTACGGTAAATGAACCAGAACCAATTGACGAGGAAATACAATTTGCATTTAGGAATTGGAAAAATTCAAAAATATATAGGTAATTATTTTTTTATGTCACAAAAAATTGTTATATTAATACTATGATAAAACCCAGAAAAGATGTTAAGGACGGCTTTGTACAAATACATTGCCATAGTGAATTTTCAACTCGAGATGCACTGTCAAAATTGCAGGAATTAATTGACTTTGGTAAGGAAAACAACCTTAGTCATTTGGCAATAACTGATCACGGTGTTATTTCGTCCTGGGCAAGGTTATGGAAATATGCTAGACAAGAAGGTATCACTCCTGTATTTGGATGTGAGGTTTATGTCAACAATCACAGATTCATGGATGAGGATTCAAGAAAAACAGATGATGGCAAACAAAAATACAGAAAGTATTTTCACCTTCTTGTCCTAGCATATAATGATAAAGGAATTAAAAATCTTATTCGCATTAATAATGATGCACACATGAATGGATTTTATTCAAAACCAAGAACTGATTTTGAAATGTTAAGCAAATATGGTGAGGGTCTTGTTATCACATCTGCGTGTCTAGGTGGTGAAATACCGTTTCATTTAATGAATGGTGACTACGAGGAGGCCAAAAGTATTGCCAAACAATACAAGGATAGGTTTGGTGACAAATACTTTATAGAATTACAGGTTCACCAAATGCAGGAACAGATTGATTGTAATAAACAATTGGTTAGAATTGCACAAGAACTTGATATAGAAACAGTTGTGACCAATGACGCTCACTATATTCGCTATGATGACCAGGAGGTACACGATATGCTTATAACTATTCGTGATAGGTCAAATAAGGATGATGTTGCTGATTGTGAAAATCTAAAAGGTTATCATGCAAGAGAACTATATTATAAAAATTATGATGAAATGCACGCATCATGGAAAAAATATCATAAAAATGAATTTTTTACCGAGGAGGTATTTATTAGGTCTGCAAACAATTGTCATAAAATTTTGGATATGGTTAAGGACACTAATTTCGATGCTGACGTAAAACTTCCAAAACTATATGATGATGAACAAATCATATTTCAGGAAAAAATTAAAAAAGGTCTAAAATACAGATTTGGTAATGATATATCAGATGAGGTAAAAGAAAGAATAAGATATGAATATTCAGTATTACGTAAAATGAACTACATTGGATACTTTCTTATACTTGAGGACATAATTGAATATTGCAATAAGGAAAAAATATATATAGGTCCAGGTAGGGGTTCAGTTGCTGGTAGCCTTATTGCTTACGTAATAGGTTTAACAGAGGTAAATCCACTGGATTGGGGTTTAATTTTTGAAAGGTTTTTGGACCTTGGTAGAGATAAGGCCTCGTTCCCAAAAATGATATAATATGAGTAAAATACTAATTGGAGATAAAATATTCAGCAATGCATCAAAAATCCTTAGGGATAGAGGTCTTGATGAGCATATTGCTTGGCTACAACAAGAGTGTGATGCAATTGATTTTTATCAAGCACGTTATCCCGATCAATACAAGGACATACAAAAGTTTATAACAGATAATAAAGGTAAAAAATTGCCTGGTAATAAACAAAATAGTCTTTTGTATTGGTTGTTGGATATATATGAGGATAATCCAATTGATACTGGTAAAAAACCAGAAATAATAACTGATGGTGATGTTGACCTTGTTGATATTGACCAGGATGTATGCCGACATGGTAGACAAAAGGTGATAAATTATATATATGAAAGGTTTGGTAAGGAAAAGGTAAAGCAAATTGGCGTATATCAACTTGCAAAAACAAGAGCTGTAATACAGGATGTGGCTGGTGCACTTGGCGTACCTGCAAAGGATACATTTGGTATGACAAAAACAATTCAGGCAGGTGATGCAACTGAAAAGAAGACATTTGATGAATTGGCAGAGGACTTTGATAAATTAAAACAATATTTCAAAAAGTATCCTAAGGTTAAATTTTATGCAGAAAAAATTAGGGGTATGCTTAGGAATTATGGTACACACCCAGCTGGTGTTATTATATCATCTGAAAACCTTGATGAAAATATTGCATTAAATAAAATTGGTGATGGTATATCTTCTGCATGGGAGGAAGGTACTGGTACCTATGGTCTTAAGCATATGGGTTATGTAAAGTTTGATATACTTGGCCTTAAAAATGTATCAATTGTAGGTGCAACACTTGACCTTGTAAATAAAAGGCATGGATTAAATTGGAAATTAAGTGACATTCCATTGGATGATGAATATACATTCAAAAAGATATTTCACACTGCAGATACTGATACAATATTTCAATTTGAATCTGGTACAGCAAAAGGTATCCTTAAGGACGTAAAGGCAGATTCTGTTGCCGAATTATCTGCTGTATCTGCATTATTAAGGCCAGGACCACTTATGGAAGGTATGCCAACAGAATATGCAAAACGTAAATTTTCAGGTCAATATGAAAGGTGGCCAGAACCATTGAATACTGTATTGGAGGAAACATACGGCATTATTACATATCAGGAACAGATTATGAAACTTGCACTTATTGCTGGTTTTACAGACTCAGAATCTAATAAGTTCAGAAAGGTACTTGTAAAATATCGTGATTGGGAATCAATGGCACAAAGGCAGAAAAAGATTGGTGCATATAAGGAAAAATTCATTACAGGTTTGTCAAAATATATTAAGGAATCTGATGCACTTGACCTATTTGAAAAATGTGCTGCTTTTGCTGCCTATGGATTTAATCAGGCACACTCTGTATCGTATTCATTAATTTCATACTGGGGTGGATATTTCAAGGCAAATTATCCTATTGAATATATGAAGGTAATATTGGATAATTCAGAACCAGGTACAGATATGATGAAACATATTAATGTAACTAAAAAACTAGGTTTTTCTGTTGAACGTGCAAATATAAATGCATCACAAAGGAAATTTTCAATTGTTGATAAAAAGATTCTCTTTGGTTTTGGTGCAATAAAAACCATAACACCAAATGATGTAAGTGGTATAATTGAAAATGCACCATACAATGACTTTCAGGACTTTTTGGATAGGTCAACAATTAAAAATAAGGCAAAGGTTGAAAACCTTATATTTGCCGGTGCATTTGATTCATGGGGTGAGGAGGTAGAAATATTTAATGAATTCCATAAAGGTAGGCTGCCAAAGAAAAAACAATCACTATATGAGGAACAAAAATTTAATTTTACAGAATTAAAGCAATTGGAATATGGTGCAATGTCAACAAATGTAAAATACCTAATTAATGATACAATTAAGGAAATGGTACAAATACTTGTTGAACGCGACTTCAAATTTGCAGATACAATGTTGCCAAGTGAGGTAAGAATGAAAATAGGTAATAAAATGGGAATATATTGTATTGGTATTTTGGATAAATATATTGCAAAAAGAAGTAAATCATCTGGCAAACCAATGGGTATTGCTACATTAAAGGATGACAACGGTTCATTGGACTTTTTTATATGGCAAAATAAAATGAAAAAGTTTGAGGAAATACAACCTGGTGAATTGGTATTAATTTCATTAGGTAGGTTTAAGGATAGTGAAACAATGTTTCTAAATAAAATTTATGAAAGGTTTAACGATGAATAAAAGACTACAATTAGTATTTGAAGGACCTGACTGCTCAGGTAAAACAACTCAATATCAAAAGATATGGAAAAAAATACAATCTGCTAACGATTTTGACGTACTTCTAAACGATAGAGGTCTAATGTCTATATTGGTTTACGGACAATTTAATGGCAGATTTGATAACATTGAGGAAAGAGAACGTGAATTTATATCATACCTAAATGACAATATTGTATTTTACTTTGATATTACAATAGCTGAATTACAAAGGAGGTTTGAAGATAGAGGTGATGAGTTACAAGATTGGAATACAATAAGAGATGTTGCAAATAAATATAAGGAATGGTCTGAACGTCTTTCAAAACATAGAAATTTTTGGATAATTCGTGCGGAGGATAAACCGGATGAAATAGCTGCAAGAATTAATGGTATTTTGGAAATGTATAATGATTTTTTATTAACACCTAACTATCAAATAGGAACTGCAATAGAAACAGTTCAGCATTTTGGACAAAAACATAATAATACACTTGAACTTATAAATTATAAAATGGATTTTGATATGACATCTGGTGAGATTGAATTATGGTCATCCAAAGATTTATATTCAGGTTTGGAAAATATTAATGATTATGAACAACTTGAAATTGACAGCTATAAATTTCAATTATCAAAGTTTAGAAAAAAGATAGAGGCAGAATTATCAGGTTATTATGGTAGTAAACAAACAATGGATAGCAGAAGGTTTGTATTTACAGATGATGAATGTTTATCATATGTACACATTCTACACAGAAATGGCACGTTATATGTAAATGTTAATTTTAGGTCATCAAATGTTATGCTATTTAATCATGATTTTATATCAATATGTAAAATGATAAAAATATGGTTTGAAAAATGTGGTGAAATTGACAAAATTAAAATGAATATAAAATTTGATTCGTTACATTTTTATATTTAAGAGATATTTATTATTATAAGAAAGGTTATAAAAATATGGAAGAACAAAAATTAAGTTACGAGGTCGTAGAAAACCTACGAAAGGTCATGGGAACTCTACCAGAGGAAAGGCCACCAGTTGTTACCGAATTTCATAATATGAGTGATGAGGTCGAGGTTACGTTGGAGGATAACATGACAAATCCCTACAAATCAATGTTTGTCACAAGTACATCTACTTGGGGTGATAATAAATTTGAGCAAAAATGGCCCATAACATCACCAGAAGGAAAATTTGAGGTCGTCAAGGCAGTATTAACTCATAATACATTGCCTCAGGCAAGAGAAATGGTACAATTTATATTTCGTGTAAGGGGTGTACCAAGATGGTTATTTGATTATCATACACAAACACCCTTTACAAGTTTTATGAGTATTGGTTGTCGTGATAATAATAAATCTGATGTAGATATTATTACTGTAGGAGATAGAAAGCTTTCTGATGCAGAAAAAAATACATTTAATGAATTAAAACAAATATATGCAGATGTATTAAATGAGGATCAGTCAAGTTGGCAATCAGGTAGAACATTCCTACCACAAAGCTATCAGCATTCATATCACTTTGGACAAAATTTATTATCTCTTGTATCGATGAGAGGTTTTAATGCATCTGGAAAATTTGGTGATAATATAAAGGAAAGGTCTCTTGCAGAATTATATAAGGTTTTGGTCAACGAGGTAAAAAATAAATTTCCATTCATTGGTCTATACCTTGATGTAATATTTAATGACACAGATGCTATATTAAATAAAATAAGAGATTATAAATTTGATAATCTTGATGAAAAAGATAAAAGGTTATTCTATGAAAATTAATGGTATTGAAATAAAATATGGTGTAAAAAACCTTGAGGTAGATATATTAAATTGGCATGAGGCATCTGGTATGATAACATATCAAATAAAAGGTACTCCAATTTGCCAATTTGACCAACATTCAAGAGCTAGGGTTGGAATTAAATTCCTAAACTATGAGGTTAATCCTAATCCTGTATATGTTGTTTATACTCAGATATATGAATTAATGCAGAAAAACTCAGATTTTTGCGATAAAACCATAAAAACGCTATCTGAACTGGAAAAGCACAGAAACGCTGAAAAGGAAAATAAAGAACTATTTAATCTTATGTCACGAGAATGTACATATACTGTTGAACAAAATATAGGTTCATTAAGGGGACAAATGATGAGAAGATTAAAATTTTGCGAGGAGGAGTTTATTGTAGGTTTACATTGGCTATTAAGAAAGAAAATGATTGATATGGGAATTGAGGCTGCAAAATCTTTTAGGCCAGGATGTGATATGATTAAAAAATGTGATTATGCAGCCGCTGATTATCTTTCAAATGCATTTGGCTGTTTATTTGCTGGATGTGGTAGATTCCCCAGCAAAACTGATTTTGCAAGTTTTAATCAATCATGTACAACACCGGAAATGATTAAGGAACAATTAGGAATATCATGTATGAGAAGTTCATACGAAATTGAAAATAAATTAAGGTTAACAGATAAGGAGGCAATATAATGAAATTTGAACCAACAGGAGGAAATGTAGTATTAAAAAATTTAGACCCAGATGAAATGACAACAGGTGGTGTAATTATGCCAGACGTTGATGATGATTCATGTCAAAAAGGTGAGGTAATTGCTGTGGGTCCTGGACCACTTTTACAAGGTGGAACAAGAGGTAATATGCAAACAAAGGTAGGAAATATTGTATATTATCCCAGATTTGCAGGAAAAAAATTAGAAGTATCAAGAGAAGAATTTGTCGTTGTAAGAGAGGATGAAATTTTAACAATTTATAAAGGAGAAAAAAATGGGTAAAAAGATTGAATTTAATGAAAATGCAAGAAAGTCAATATATTCAGGTGTTGAAAAGCTTGCAGATGCTGTTTCTGCTACATTAGGACCAAAAGGTAGAAACGTAATCCTTGAAAAAAATAATGAGTTTTCATCTACAAAGGACGGTGTTTCTGTTGCAAAAGAGGTGTTTCTAAATGATGAAATAGAAAACGCAGGTGCACAAATGGTAAAAGAGGTTGCAAATCAGGTTAACGATGAGGCTGGTGATGGAACAACAACTGCAACTGTATTGGCACATGCAATATTAAGAAGAGGTTTTGATGTAATTAGTGAATTAAGTGCAAATCCAGTTGACCTTAAAAAAGGTATGGAAGTTGCAGTAGATACAATTGTTCAAAAGCTTGATGAAATATCAACAGATATATCCTCAGAGGATGAAATTGAACAAGTTGCAACTATATCTGCAAATAATGATAACGAAATAGGAAAGTTAATTTCTACTGCTATGGACAAGGTAGGAAGAGAAGGTGTAATTACTGTTGAGGAATCAAGAACAAATGAAACATACCTTGAAACAGTTGAAGGTTTACAGTTTGATAATGGTTATCTATCACCTTATTTTGTAACAAATAATAATCATATGCATGCTCAATTTGAGGACCCATGGATTTTAATTGTTGATAAAAAATTAACATCATTAAAGGAGCTTGTAAAACCGCTTGAACAAGCAATTGCTGCAGATAAACCACTTTTAATTATTGCTCATGATGTTGAAGGTGAGGCACTTGCTGGACTTATTGTAAATAAGGCAAGGGGAACTCTTAAGGTTTGTGCTGTAAAGGCACCTGGATTTGGTGATAGAAGAACTGATATGCTTGAGGATATCGCAACAATCACAGGAGGTCAGGTTATAAGTAAAAATAAAGGACATAAATTTGATGCAATACAACTATCTGAATTTGCAGGTTCTGCAAAAACTGTAACAATTGCAGGAAAATCAACAACAATAGTTGATGGTTCAGGTAAGGCAGAAACAATTTCTGAAAAGGTTGATGAAATAAAGGCACTTCTTGAAAATGCAGAATCTGATTATGAAAAGGAAAACCTACAAAAAAGGTTAGGTAAAATGGCAGGAGGTGTAGCAATATTAAAAATTGGTGCAGAATCTGAAATTGAGATGAAAGAAAAAAAGGACAGAGTTGAGGATGCATTACATGCAACAAGAGCAGCAT
>TARA_A100001201_G_scaffold32344_2_pt1 | contig 10235 bp, 8 predicted proteins | sample TARA_A100001201 | Tara Oceans TARA_A100001201 (sample SAMEA2619872) | marine metagenome | biome: marine biome (ENVO:00000447); feature: surface water layer (ENVO:00002042); material: "saline water (ENVO:00002010), including plankton (ENVO:xxxxxxxx)" | depth 5 m | reverse complement strand
CCTTTTTCAATTAAAGAATACAAATTACCACGAGTATACTCATAATCACTTACATGATCTTCTTTTTTGTTGATCTGCTTCAGTTGTTGTTTAGTTTCCTTTACAATCTCTCCAGCTTGAACTTCAATGTCCAATGAGTCGTTTATTTCATCAAATTTTTCATTCATACATCTGTACCTTTAGAAGGACTATAAGTTTTACCAAGATCTAAATCAAATCTTTCTTCACTAAATCCAAAGTCATCTCCGACTTCAATTAATGCATCATCAGCAGCATTCACAACATCAACGATAGATCCTTTAATATGTGATAATGCTTGTGTTCCATCTTCTCCTCTCCTAACAAGAAGAGTTTCATTGGTGATTTTCCTAATGAACATCAGTTCATTCTCAATATAGATGTAACTATCTACAATAAGATTTGATGCGTTTGAAACTTGGAATTGAGTTTGTTTTTCATCAATCCCTGCTGCTAATTTTGTTGTAGCATCATCATTATAATCTTTAAGTGCTCTTGGTTCAGCAGTATATCTGACTTCACGTTTAGCAGTTTTTCTATCAGTATCAGTATAGTAATCAACTTGAACTTTCTTGATTAGTCCGCTAGTATTGTCAGCAATAGGACCAAACAGATATGTTTTTGCAGTAAAATCTAAAGTATGAATGATAACTCGTTTTTCATCAAAACCTGATTCGTAGTTATCATCAAAATTTACACTATCCAGAACCATTGGAATATCTCTTTTTTCTCCAATAGATTCAACTAAGTCAACAGTAACATTAAATGATGGTTGAAACACAGGCAAAATCTGTTCAATAATTTGCATTGAATCTTCATTATATTGAGTCATGATTGACAATCTAAATCCCAAGTTATATGGGACTGGCATGAAAACTTTCTTTGCTACCTTTGTTCCATCTTTTGTGAATGCCTTAAAGGTTTGCATTGTAGAAATTTTTCTAGTATTATCATACTGAATACTATTCAATTCAAATGCCATTCTAGGAAGAGTGATTGAAACTCTTCTTCTTGGGTCTGGTTTTTGTTCTAATCTTGCCAGAAACTTTTCAGTTGGTCCATATGCAATAGGAACTTTCATAGTTGAATAATCAGACCCATCCTGTTTGGCGTGTCTGATTTCAACTGTATTGAAGAGAGTACCGAAAGCTATGATGGTCTTTCGTATAATCTCGTGATAATGATATGTTCCTAACATGATGTTATGGTTTGCCTATACTAACTATTTAGAACTCGCCAAATGGATTCCTTTCGGTAAAGTCTAAAATTTCGTCAGCAGCATTTTCAACTTCTATATTATCTGCATATTCATCAAATTCATCTTGGTCAGAAATATTCTTAATTACACGGGCAGCGTCCGATCCATTCTGAGTAGTTCCAATTCCTACAATTCTCTCTCCAAGTGCAAAATTACTGGATGCATTAGTAACTTGAAGGATATTAGTGTCCGAATCCCAGTTTGATACATACGCTGTAGTCCCCGTAGAAACGCCTCTGACGAGTTCTCCATACAAATAGTTATCTGTGTTGATTCCAGAGGTTGGAGGGTCAATGGTGACCGTTGGTTGCAGTGTATATCCGATACCAGCATTAGTATACCTAATGGCAGTCACTTCTCCATTTGTATTCAATAAAGCATTTGCTGTTGCTCTAGTTCCATTTATATCTGCTGGAGCACCAATAGTTACATTTGGTGCAACACTATATTGTCTTCCTGGATCTGTAATCGTAAATGCACTCAAGGATCCAGTAGAAATGATTGCGGTAGCAGAGGCACCTACACCAAAAGCATTTTGTGGTCTGATTGTAATTACTGGTGGTGTGGTATATCCGAATCCAGGATTGGAAATTTCAATTCTGTCAATTGACATTCCAGTTTGACCAGTTCTGCTAGTCATAATTGCAACTGCTGTTGCATTAATACCATTTGTTGGTGCTGTTGTAATTCCAATTAATGGTGGAGTTGTATATCCAGTTCCATCATTAATTAATTCAATTCGGGATACAGAGTTCCCCTCACTTAATGGTGAAAGTGTATCAGCAACTACTGCTGTTGCAGTAGCAGTAGATGCACCAAGACCTGCTAAAGTAAGTTTCGTAGTAAATATGAATTCAGATACTGCCTGATCAACTTCTTGAATTCCAGTATCCACATTTTCATCAAGAGCAGCATCAAACACCTCACAACTCAATTGATATACAAATAATTTATTGAGTTGGTAAAATGGTTTCTTTGCTTCAACATATTTAATTTCAAACATGGTATTATCAAGAGGGAAATAAATCAAATCTCCTTCTTGTGGTCTTATAGTTACCAATTGCCCATCCAAAAATGGACTTACAAAATCTTCATATCTTTCCTTAGATATAATAAAAGTAACTGAGTCTGTTGACTGAACTCCAAATTTAGATAGGATGTCTCCACCACCTTCAAAACCATCATAGTTAGCAAGGTATGCTTCTATTCTAAAGGAATCACCAAATTTGGATGCAACGGTTTCATTTAAAATATCATCTTTATCTACCATTACTCTAGGCAGATAAATGACATCTTGTCCGTATATTTTTAACTGTTCGTTGATTAAATCTTGGACGAGTCTCTGCTCTCCGTTAGATCCTTGTAAAAAGTAAGAATTTAAAGGCATAATTCATTAACCTATCAAATCAAGTGGAGGCATTTCATATGTATCTCTGAGTTCCTTGTCCAACTCTTCTAATTCTCTAAGAGCATCATCATAAAGTTGCCTTCCATTGAGTTGTACTCCACCTGGAAGCGAGACACCATTGAACTTAATTAAGTTTTGACCCCACTGTCTCTTAATCAGTGCAGTAGTGTAATTCTTCAACCACCAATCATTGTAAACTTTATCTGCATTTGCTGGATCAACAAGTCTAAAGCAATCTAAGACAATGAAATTGTCATCTGCCATGCTTCCGAAATCAATATCAAGATATAATCTACTATTCTTCTTATTAAATCTTAATTGAACATCTGGAGTTATAATTCTGCTCAAGTCTTCCAGATATCTCTTTGTCATGGTATAATTAAGAAGATCAAGTGCTCCGTAGTAATAAAGATCGTTCAGGAACAATTGATACTTGATGTTAAACAGACCACTAGAAATGGTGCTGTTATCCATTTTAAAAACTTTGTTTACACCAAGAACATGGTCTGGTAACTGTAAGTAATTCTGACCTTCTTCCCAACCAACGTTACCCAAATTGGCAGTTCCAGAAACAGTTGTAGTAGTTATTCCAACCTTTAATGTTTCTTTCTCTGCTGCTGTAATCTTGTGCTTCAAGAAAACTCTTTCAATGCCATCATAGTGATATTCTTGAAAACGCTGAATAGCATCATCCACTAGATCGTCAATTTGATCATCGTCTACATTGATTTCTAAAACAGGGTATCCAAGTTTCCTAAGACTATAATCAATTAACCCTTGTCTAGTGGTCGGTTTACTCATTCCTCTATACCTGCTTCTTGGTATTGTTCTATCGGTGGTTGTTGCATTCTATGCTGCAATTCATCGTAATCTTTTTTAAGAGATTCGAGTTTAGATTCCAGAAGAATATTTTGATTAATCAAAGATGATATTTTAGAATGATAATTTTTGATTAAAATATTCACATCAACTTCACTATTCATGTTCAGAATGTTCCTCCGTCGAGTGTGTTTGTCCAGATTGGTTTGTTAGTATATGTAGTAGATACACTGGTTGGGTTTCTTGCAGTGTTGTTTCCATCATCAAGAAGATCACCAGTATTGTTAAATGTTCCTACAACTCCAATTAAAGTTACAGTATTAGCAACAGAAGTTGTAGTTTTTACAACACCATATGCTGCACTATTTCCTACCTGAGTAACTTGAGATCCTGCTTCAAAACTTGCTGTTCCATCAAGAGTGATCACAATTTCAGTAACAGCTGTTAAAATCTGGTTAGAAGTTAACGTATTTGCTGCAGTGCTTGGATCATTAGTTGATGTTTGTAATCCATTTGCATCAAAGAAGACTACACCATGAGTGTTATAGTCTCCAGTTTGATAGTAGATACCCTTAATATCAAGGAAACCTCTAGTTCCAGATACAACACTATTTGTTACAGTTGCGTCTGGAATATAAGTCCATGCTCTAGCAATAGCATTACTTCCTTCACCTGCACTATCGTTGTAACCGAAGAATCCAGTTTTATTGTTTCCAGTTCCACTACTGGTATTATAGTTGAATGAAATACCACGATCAGTATTAGTATCAAAACCGTGAGTAATTACTACCTGTGATGTAGCACTTATTTCGGCATTTGAAGTTCCAGTATATGTTACAACCTTGGTTGAAGTGTTATAAGCACTAACTGTACCAATACCAGAAGCATCAATTCCAGTAGCTGCAATCTGGTCTCCAGTGTTGATTCCAACTACAGAATCTAAAGTGATTGTAGATACACCAACAACAACAGTCGCCATGACTGTTCTATTACTGGTTACATCACCGATATTGAAGATTGAGTCATTGACTGTAACATTATTTGAGTTAACAGTCGTTGTTGTACCATCAACTTGCAGGTCACCTTTAACAATAACAGTACCTTCATTACTCAGACCATCGGGATATGGGTCAATGAAGAGAGTGTTGCCACCACCAGATTTGGTGGAAATGACATTGGAAGAAATACCAACATTATCAAAGAAGGTAGTTCCGCCGTTGATTTCTACGTTGAGATTTTCATATACCCAATCGGCACCAGTAACTCTAATCTTATCTGTGCCATTTTCATCATATTCAATCTTGGCATCTTTGCCAGCGCCAAAACTGAGGAAAGTATCGTCATCAATATTGACTTCACCAGTTCCATTTGTGACAAACTTAATGTCACCATCATTATTGTTAGAATATATTGTGTTTCCATCAAGAGTCAGATTATCTACTGACCATTGATCCACTCTTGGCAGTCTATTGACATTACCGCCGCCACCAGGATTACCAGGACTTCTTGTATCAAGAACTGGGATGAATCCGTTATCAGGTGTTGCTGGGTTGTCTTGACCTTGCACCAAACCAGGTGCAATACTCATCATGTCGGTGTAGAATTTACCACCAACCAGTTGTGGGTTGCCAGAGTTGTCACCAGCGAAGAGTCTTCCGCCTCTATTTGTTACAGTACCTACACCGACTGTAAGTCCAAGTTCACCAAAATTAAGACTAGACGGAGCAGCTACGCCCGTAGATCTTTTTACTCTTATAATGCTTGCCATGGCTTAGAAATTTCCTCCATTGATGTCCAAATTTTGGGTCGCTCCAGGCGTTAGTTCTAATGTTGCTTCCCACTTTGATGTAGTAGAATTATAAACGAGAACCATTCCATTTTGTACACCACCCGAGATATCAACGTCAGAAAGACCACCGAGCGTTCCACCGCCTCCACCTAATGATGAAAGGACTTTGACTGCATTTTGTGAACCAACTCTTACTTTGATGTCTGCCATATGCTTTAACTTGTGGTAACTCCAGCAGTAACGATTGCACTGCCCTCAACTACCCTGGTTTTAACAGAACCATCATTTATTAATACGTCATAAACGTATCTGCCAGGTTTTAATGAATTTGTCACTGTTGATCCTAATGAAATTCTCAATTGCCCCTGTGTGGGAGATGGGAATGATACAGAGAAAGTTGCAGCAGTGCTTAAAGATGAAGGATGTTTCTTCATCTGTGATGAACCAGTGTAACTTGTTAAATCTAATGGTGCATTTGAAGAATTTTCAAGGTTGAATGTCTGAATGAAATCAGCACCAACGTCAATTACGATATTGCTTACATACGCTGCCATTATTAGAATCAGTTGGGATCTATCTCTAGGTATTTATAAATCATTTTTTCACAATAGATTGAAGGAGAGACTTTATCTCCTCCAGATCAGTTTTCATTGCATTTACATCATTTTTTAGTTTTTTCATTTCCATTTTCTCTCTGTATTTGATTTCAGAGAGTCTCATAAACTTTTCATATTCACCTTTATTTTGATTTACGATGGCATTAGAGTTCACGTCCCGATAAAGGGACGTGTCTGAGTCAACTTTCAAGTAATTATTCATCTGTTGAGAATGCTCTGAGTGCGATTGACCTAAAGTTTTTAATTCTAGGTGCGTGTGCTTGATTCGTTGATGACATGATTACTTTGATCATAAATCCATTGAACTGAGGTGTATTCTCAGCGGTAAACTTGTACTCACTGAATCCATTTTCAGTTTCATTTGGATTTACAACCTTGTCTGGTGAACCATCAGTGTTGAATGGTACATAGACTTGAGCAGCATCATTACCATCTTTTCTAAACAGTTTATAGAATACACGGATATCTGCATCTGCTTCTCTGTGTGCATCAAATTGTATAAAGAGTGAATTTGATGCGAATTCAAGATCAATTTTTCTAGTTACATACAGTGCAGAGTTTGGATCAGATCCAGAAATTTTAACTCTACTATCAATTTCATAGTCTGTAACCTTATCGTTAATTAAGTTACTGACGGCGATAACATTTGCAGTGTCAAGATCAACCATTGGTGAAACATCTGGATTTGAAGTTTGCATCAACAATTCAAGAGCAAATGATTTATTTCCACCAAGTAATTCAGATTCATTGATCTTAGATGCGATCATTCTTGGACTATCAAGACGATTAAGTTTATTGAGAGTTATATTCTCAAAACCAAGATCTTGGAATGACGCTTCATTTCCACTTATACTTGTTCCAGATGTAGTTTTAACTCTAGCAGATATTGAAGTTCCAGATGGACTTACAAGATTGAACTGTGGATTGATGTACTCAAAAGGAATATTTTGAGAAACCTGCACATTATCTCCTCCACCACTCTTGGTTATACCAAAAGTTTTTGAAGTGTCAACAATCTTGACATGATAACTATTAAATGTTTTCTCTCTTGGATCAATATTATGTTCTTTATTGATTTTCAGTAGAGATACTGAATTGAATTCATATTTGAAGACATTTGAGTATTGTGCATGATTTGATTTTTGACTAGAATCTACAACTCTGCTTGCAATGGTGATATCGTTTCCAGAGATAGTATTATAGGAAATAATTTCACCATCAATCTTCAGATAACCAGTATGTCCTGCTCCAACTGCAGTTCCTTCAAATGTAGTGAAGTTTGTGCCGTCTGCAACTTTAATGATAGCAGTATCATCATCAATTGCAGCAGTCAATGTGGTTTCTTTAACATCACTTTGGACATTATATACTCTAAGTTTGTTTGTGCTTGCGTGCATACCATGATTATGATGATCAAACAGCATGGTTGAACCATCTCTGATTGGATCATTACTTATAGATGTAGGTGCTTCCATTGTTTTAGCAATGCCTGCACTATTGAAATAAGTAAATCCAGTTCCAGTAACAAAGTTTTCTTTTACATTATCAACAACAAGTAAACTTGTATTTGTAACGTTAGCAACAGTTGCTCTTACACCAGATCCAGTAGCACCAATTGGATTTGCAAGTAGCAAATCTCCAACTGCATATCCAGAACCTGCAGTAGTAACACTGATTGAATCAACTGCTCCACTAGCAATAACAACGGTGCCGACCACACCTTGACCAAAACCAGTTAATGTGCTAAATCCAATTCCAACAAAGGTTCCGTCAGTTAATCCAATTCCTGCAGAAGTAGCGTCAAGTCCTGTAGTACCAGTGGTAACTGGTCCACCAGTTGTAAATATCTTACCACTATTATCACCCTGTCTAATTTCATTTCCTTGTGCGAATGTAGTTGAAGTTGCACCGATAGAGATAAATTGTCTCTTGGAATATGCGGTAACAGGATTCGATTTCTTGATAGTTCCAACAGGAAGTTCTGTATTGTAGAACAATGTGGAAGTAATTGTATTTGTTACAAACTTTGCTTTCTTCAGTGTGAATTTAAGGTCTTCTAACTGACTTGGAGTCCAAGTAGACTGGTTTTGAGACTTGAAGAGAGATCCAAGATATGGTTGTCTATTGTAGACAGATCTAAGAAGAAGATCTTCTTCACCCATTCTAGTAATGAACGTTGTATACTTCTCTGTTGGAGCAACAAGTGTTAGGGCATATTCATAACCAGACTGAAGATATACAGGAGTGTCAAACTTAAAGTTTGTTGCCACACTACCGTCATCTGATGTTAAAATATCTGCTGGTTCAATATTTACTTGTCCAAATGGAACAATAGTTGTGGTTGGAGAACCATCTCTCATTGTTCTGATCTGAACTGTTACTGGAACAACATTATCTTTAGTCTTAAAGAATAAGTCACCACCAGTAATGAAGATGCCATCAGACTTCTCATCAGTTTCAACCAAGAATGACTGTGCAAGTGGATCATACCATCCACCAACATTTTCTTCTACTCTATCAACTACTTGAACTCTCTGCTCTTCTGTGATTACTGTAATTGGTTGATCTGAACCAATTTGCTGTCTTTCAACTTGAGGAGTCTTAATTGAAAGCGTTTGTTCCTCAACATTCTTAGCATAACCAGATGCAAAGTAATTGGTTTCTGCTGAACTTTCACCAGGATCCAAATTGGTTGGATTAGTTGCTACAGTGGTCAATCTAATTGTACTAGCTCCAGTAGTAAACTTAGGATTAGAAGCAATTGTTGGATCTGGAATATGGAGAGAGAATCGTAAGTCACCCTTTGAATCAGAAACAAGTGCAATATTCGTTACAGTTGCCTCAGCAGTTCCACTAAGATTAACAAGAACCATTCCTTCCTTGAGGTAACCAAGATGATCTGGTCTTGTTTGACTTGCAAGTCCAGGAAGATCAATATTTAGTTCTGTAGAAGTTCCAGAATATGTAGCAGCTGTATTTGGTCTTCTTCTTAATGGTTCATTAAATGGTCCCTCTTCATGATCTTGTGTAGCAAGACGTAATCTAATACTTGCTTTATCTGCAACATATCCACCAACACTATCTACAATGTCTCCAGTTCCAAATGAACCTCTAACCATATTAATTCCAATAGTTTTGGGGAAAGCATATTCATTCATGTCAATGTCTTCCATGAAGACATAGTATCTTGTATTTGGTTTTAATCTTCTACCAATAACTTCAATATTTCTAGAACGACAGTTATGTAAGATGTCAACTCCAACAACTCTTTCACCAAGACTTACTAGTTCTTCACTAGCAGTTAAGTTAAATCCAAATTCTCTATCAATACCTGTACTTCTTATTGTATCAGTTACTAATTGTTCAACTGTGACATTATCTCTACTGACTCGACGAATACCCCTACCACCTCTTTCAATTCCATTAAAAAGATTTTGTCTATTTAAGATGTTTTCCTCATCAACATTAGTTCCAAGAACTTCAGTTCCAGTCCAAGTTGTTTCTACAGAATTCCAGAAACCCGTAGACATTCCACCATTTTCACGATCTTCAACACCAAGAAGATTTGCCATTCCATTGAATGCAGAATCAATATTAATAATGTCAGGAGTTGGAAGAACTATTTCTTCAATCCAGAAGTCTGAAGCTGGATTAAGTTCAATTGAACCAGCATACAGAGCAATATGGAATGGATTAAGATTTTCTGTTCTTGTTGCAAGAGGTTGCTCAACAAAGTTAACTTCTTCAAAGTTAAGAGTGAGACCTGGACCGTTTCTAGTTACATTAGCATCAGCAAAGTCTTCTGCCCAGCGATAATCTGCATTGACAGGATCTGCCTCAGTCGTCTTTGTTTCAAATTGCAATGCAATATTTCTTTCCGTTGATCTTGGACGACACTCACCTCTTACCAAGTCAATATCATATGCAGATTCTCCACTTAAATTATTTGTTCTGAAATTATCTACAAAAAATCCAGATTTGAATTTATCTAAACCAGTATTTGGATCTTTGATTGAAAGGTTCTTGGTGTCAGTTTCAAGTAAAGACAGTGTAGTAAACTCTTCAAGATTCTTTACTCTATTCTCAATACCGCCAATATCTCTCATAGTGAATCTCTTATGAGGAATTGTTCTGAGTCTACAATCATATGTTGCATCAAACACATATGGTTGCATTGCAATTACAGCAACTTCAAATCCCTCACTATTAGCAACAGGTGCTTTTGGATATTCTGATGGTTCTCCTTGCTTAACCTCAAATATACCATTCTTTGTTAAGTAAAGTCTATCAACTCTTCCGAGATAATATGAATAATCTAATACAATA
>TARA_A100001201_G_scaffold36150_1_pt1 | contig 10248 bp, 15 predicted proteins | sample TARA_A100001201 | Tara Oceans TARA_A100001201 (sample SAMEA2619872) | marine metagenome | biome: marine biome (ENVO:00000447); feature: surface water layer (ENVO:00002042); material: "saline water (ENVO:00002010), including plankton (ENVO:xxxxxxxx)" | depth 5 m | reverse complement strand
TCATCCTTGTATTCATAGCGATGCCTGTTCAAAGGGGACAGGGATTTAGCACCTATGTCCCAGAAGTCAAGTCTCTCTGATAGTTGTCGGATATCAGCACCTATGACGTACCAACCTGTAATTACATCCGGGTCATGCTTCGCCAGATGCCTGACGAAGTGTTGTAGCATTTCGGCCTCAGTCAAGAACGCCAAGGCAGGTGTGTCAAATGTAACCTCTTTCATATCGTATGGGTGGTCGATGCAGGGCATTGACTTTACAGGACCCGGTTTATTCCATGAGTCGTTGCACAGAAACCAAGTGAAGTACCTTTCAGAATAGTTGTCATACACAGTAATAGCGGTTATCTCACCCGTATTGATAGACCACTCCATATCTAAGTACCATATCCTGTGTTTGTAGTTTGGAAAATCAGACTTCTTATCGACTAAGACCCTGTTGACAAAGGGGATATTTGCCTCCCAAGTTTGGAATCCCTTCTTGAGAACACCTACATCACCGGGGTCCCTGAAGATACATTTAGTGAGTTCTTCGCCATACAGACCTTCATAACCTTCTTCCCTGCCTATACAGGAAACCATGTTGGCAACGTCAGACTTGACGAAACAGTAAGGCATCACATCATTGATTTTAGTCTCTATCCTTTCATGAGTCTTAGGGTCACGATGCCTTACGAGTATGCTTCGCCCTCTTAGTCTATCGACTATCATAATCCCATCTCCATAGTCGCGGCTTATTAATTCACCGCGCTCTTTGTCCTCTATTACGAGTTGCTATACCGTGTCTCTTTAGCCACAGGTTTATAGTCATCGGAGAAACGTCGCACATGTCTGCTATTTGTTGCATCGTGTTGTTCTCCACTGAGTATTTGTTAGCCAACCACTCTCTGTCCTTATACTTCCTTACTGCAGGGTCACCCTGCAAAGTGGCTCTTATGTTCAGTATAACATTCCCACTATCAGTAGGTATAACAAACCTGTTGTCTCCTATCTGCACTTCGTCCAATATCACGCTATAAATATGTGTTAGTTCACTCATTTTCATCACTCCCTCTTGCCCCTTCAGGCCAAGGCTTTCCTTTAGTTAGGAATACACTCCATTCATTTCTGGAGCCTTCCGTGTTCTTGACCCAAAGAGTAGCATCTGTCATCGACGTAAAATATTTATACGCCTGTTCAGGGAAAACGAAGAACCTTGGTGGCATCCTAACAGACACCCAACCCTCATCGGGGTCAAATCGCCCATCCCTCTTGGTTCCTGTCGCCTTGAAGAACGGACCCCTTCTAACTTCTTGGGATAGCGTCGAGAATTGCCCATGAATGGCCCCCAGAACGCCGTGTATGGGCCTTCTTTGTGCATCCCGCACCAACCCCCCACCGGACCCATTCAAAGCCATTCAACGCCCCCCGCATCAATTTTCCAGCCCCAAAAGATTTCGGCCATAGCAGGTTCACATGCCGGTCCGATATACTCAAAGGAATAGCATTCCCTGTCGTTGCGCTTCCAGCCCCAATCTTCATTACCTGAATGTGTGTGGACCTTTCGTGAAACTGCTGTTTCCTTCCAGTTGGGATTGTTGAATCTATGTTGAGCGAATGCGAAGTGAGAATGCCTACTAAAGTATCTGCCTCCGTTGGCTTTCACCATAGAAGCGATGAAGTCAGACAGACGCACACCTATGCCAAGACCTTGATAATCAGGCAAAACAACAGTACGGCTCGCTCTCCAACCGTTTTGTATGCCTCCATTGGGGAAGGGTAATGTGCATGATATTGCCACTGGTTTTCCCTCCCATGTTGCTACGAATATCCTTGCTGCTTTGTTTAGTTCTTCTGTCAGATAGTGATGCGCTTTGAAGATGTCCCACGCCTCATATTGTGCGCGGAATATCTCGAGTTCAATTGGAGGTCGTTGAAAAGACCACCCCCCGGCGTCTGAGGTTATGGTTTTACCCTCAAGAGGGTTATACACCCAATCGGGCATCAGCCATTCAAGTATGTCTTCATGACAGGAGGCTACTACAACCTTAGCATCAGTCTTTCTAATCCACTTCTGCAAGGCATATGAGGCAGCCTTAGCCACGTTTCTATCTACTACTGAGGTGAATTCATCAATACAGATGATACCACCGTTCACCATACCATGAGCAACTGCTGCCGCTAAATCGGCTCGGAATTGCTCTCCGTTTGAAAGTGTGTTGTATGGTCTGCACCAAGAAGGCACAGATGCAAGACCGACAGCAGACAAAAGGCTACCGGCTTCTTCAGGTGATAGACCCATGTGACCTATGCTTGAGATGATTGCTTCGTCTCTGCCCCAGCCATGTCGGTAAGGCTCATGGAAGTTGCTAACCAATAGAGTCGTCTTACCGCAGCCAGACGGACCATAGATGCAACCTATCGACCAGTCTTGAGGTGGATGTATGTTGTCTATGACTTCAGTGACCATTCTTTGCTCAAGAGGTACATCGAACATGCTTTCAGCAATCTGTGTGAACTCATCGTGCTTCACATCAGTCTCCAGTGTAATTATCGGCAAGTACCCACCTCCTGTCGTTCCTTTTCTCTCCCACCCTTCTTATTTCAGGAGTCCTATCCATAATCATTGATAGAGACACCAAGGAACCGAGCATTCTTTTGCTGTTCTTATCATCATAATAGAGCCTTTCATAAACCTGTCGTGTGGTGACTAATTCATTAGGAGACATTACATCAAGTATTCTTTTCCTAAGACGATTGTTTCTGCTCGTCCTTTTGGATGGCTTGACAAACAAATCTCCTAAGTGCTTCACTCTAAAACACCAGCCTGAAATACCCAAGACCCACCGGGCAGAAGAAGGAATAGTCTGATACCTTGGCCTTCGGGTCTGAAGTCTATGAAATACAATGTTGTCTCGCCTGAAAAGGGTTTGAGCAAACCTTCCAATCCACCCTCGAAGTCCCACTCAAAGTCGATACCAGAACCATCGAATTCCAATGTGGTAAGAGTCCTGCCCTTGATGTCATCACCGACATCCACAGACAACACACCTGAATCGTACTTGAATCTATACCTATTGAGTTTCTGTCCGTTTATGTTATCGCACCTCAATGCTTCAAACAATTCAACAGACTCAACCTTGAATGTTGCCATAGGGAGCCTTTTAGAACCATCTCTCATGATGTATGCCCCGGTTTCAGGTTCAAGCCTCTTGGATAGGTCAACAGACTTTGCTTCCCATTCCCCGATAGTCTCAGAAGAATGGGGGAAAGCCAAGCCACCCAAGTCACCTGTCAATGTCGTGGTCTTCTTTCCAGACTTGACTCTTATCCTACTACCTTCGGCCTCAAGAGTAACCTTAGTGCCGTGGGCAGATAGAACACCGAGAAGCCTATTGATATCAGGTACACATATTGTATCTACACCTGATGAAGTAGTGGAGAACCTACCGATGCTGGTCTTACCATCCCTCACAAGAGATGTGGTTGTCAATTCGCTGCCATCGGAACGAAGGACGCAAGCAGTTACCTGCTCTTGTGATTTCCCACCGACGTTCTGCTTTCTTTGTGTTAGTTCGAGAAGGGTTTTTAAGCCCTGATTTCTTGTTGTTATCGCCATAATTCAATTCACCCCTATCGGTTTATCAATGCTACTATCAATCTTCAACTGTATTATAGCACACCTTGGATTTGAGCAAGTGTATGTGTTGGAGGATAAGTTAATCCATTCGTGAGATAGAATGTCCGTACAACCCGGACAAACTATTTCACCACTGGAGTTCCTTGATACCATTCCAAGACACCTTCCCACCTTTGACGTTCAGAACAACGAACTCCTTTCCAAGCAGTTCCATGTTCTTCCCCTTCATTTCCTCAACGATACCTCGTATTTCCCATTCGCCATCGGAAAGGCTCTTGTCAGCCTTTACGCCAGCCGCAGGGTCTGGTTTGTTCATGTATCTATTGAGGAATATCTGTGCATTTACTATTCTTTGAGTACCATCTACCCAATCAGGTCTCTGCCCTATGGTCATGAGGACTTTGCTACCGCCTCCACCATCGACGTAATTCTTGATTGCTTTCAGGTGAAACGTGAACATACCGTATTGAACAGGCAACGAGTGCATTCGGTTGATTATGTCACGGAACATCTGGTTTCTGAATCGCCACTCGGCTTGGTTGAACCTATCTCCATCAGCCACATTGATTGCGTTTTTAGAACGGTTTTGAAGCATCCAATTCATTCCGAATTCGCACCACTTCAAGAAGGTGGAACCTCCATCGAACACGAATCCAGCATGGTCTTCAGGGTTCTGTCGCATATCTTCAGCAAGAAGGTTTGCGAACCAGCCTACTTTGTCAATGACAGCATGCCACTTTACAGTGTTGTCATCATTGAACAGCGATTCATCTGCCTCATCATAGATGGGTATAACGTGGATATCGTCATCGTCTGGGAAGTTGTGTCCCACAGTAGCAGTTGCACTGTTATCGAAGTCGAAGATAGTAATTCTGCCTTTTGGTTTGTTCTGTCTGATGATTGACACAGCAAGACCTGTCTTGGCGGTGTTTTCAGTACCTACAAGAGCCATCCTTACAGGGATTTGGTTCTTTGCTGCCTTGTTTCTCTCAAACAAGTCGCGGTAGTAGCCAGCATCATACTTGCTACCTGCATCAGGATTGGCGGTAGCGACAGCCTTTGCACCCCAACTCACTCGTCCCACCCCTCAAGGTTTTCGGAGGTCGTTGGTGCGATGCCATCGCTGACCCACCATCCATGCAGACTTAGCCGCATTTCGTTTGTGTCTCTTGTTCGCCAAGGAGCACCCATGATGACCATCTCTGAGCCAACACCGAAGTCCAAGTCACCAGCAGGTAGCCATATGTCCATAGTAGGAGCATCAGATAGAACATCGAGGTCGCCAACCGTAACAACCCAGCCGCCGTTATCGCGAGGGTCTATTTGGCAGACTTCAACGATAGTAGCGATTGTCTGTCCCCACCAATCCGAGTCTTCACGGTGAGCATCATAGTAAGGACCGAGTTCGTTTAGTCCACCAATGAACTGAGTAACCAAAGAAGGTATGATGCCTTCAGGCCCATTTTCACCGATAGTCAAGGGAGGTCCACTAAAGATGGAAGCAACACTGTCATCACGCTCAAAAGTAGTGACACCAGCCTTACCATATGCTGTTAGATTCTTACCCAACTTTACAGCCAAGTAGCCCGGAGTGAATGTAGGGTACGACTTGGTTGCCAGTTCGCCTTGAAGTCTGATTGTGTATAGGTCAACATCACCTGTGCCTTCACGACCAAGGAACTTGCAGACCCTTTCTGGCTCCGATAGTGGTCTTGGAGCACCATATCTCCAAGAAGCATCGCCGGATGGTAGAGTAGGGCTGGTCTTATCCCATACAAGTGAGAACGAATCACCGTTGTCTAATTCCATAGACCTGTCAGGTACATTGGAAACACTTACGGAATCGCTGTCTTGTTCAAATGTCATTTTACCTGTCAAAGACGGGTTGTGCATCTTTGTGTAAGAGCCATCACCGTTGTTGATGTAGTATATCAATTCACCTGCTTGAACAAGTGCTTCTCTTTGTGAGATATCACCGTTTAGTCGAGTTGCCATCTTCCGATAAGACATCTGCGCCCAGTCCTTCTTAGGTGGGACAGAAACAAACATTCCATCGAGTCGGTTGCATCCAGACGACTTGATACGCGCCTTTTCAGACGCAAGTTGTCGGGCAGCCACTCTAAGGGCCATAGTTTGCTGTTCATCGGAACTTCTTCCGGCAGCCGTCCAAGCAGATGATTGTTCTTCAACCACTGTCTTGATACGGGCGTTCAATGAGTCTTCAGAGACTCCTATTTGCTTTGCTACGTTTGTCAGATTATTCATCATGGTTCACCTTCGCTGTATTCCTTCCCAAATTTCAAGGGGTTATTAATGCTTCCATTCGTTATGCCTCGCTTGAAAAATGAGTCTATTATAAGGTCAAAAGCCTACAAAAGTTCCAAAGAGCGATAGTCGGCTCGACACCGTTTATCAAGTCTCTTTCGGCCACGACTGATGCTTCTATCAACTTCATATGAGCATCGTTTGATGCCGGGGATGTAACTCCGAATTCAAAGATTGATTGTATGCTCTTTCTTGGTAATGTGGAATCCAGCATATCATAGGCTGTATCAATCGACTTCTCCTTGAACACCAACGTCAGGAACTTCTTGGCATCTATTGTAGATACATACAGCGAGCGTATGAATTGATTCGCATCTTCTTGAGGCAAGCAAGAGTAGGATTGTAGTGCTGATATAGCGTTCCTCAAATCACCCTCATGGTGCTTCGCTATCGCCTTGATATCGCTGTCAGTTACTTCAACACCTTCTCGTGCTGCGATTACAGCAAGTCTTTTGCAGATTGTTTCTTGGTCGATGGGCTTGAAGTGCCTCACTTGGCATCTTGATTGGAGCCAAGGTGATACCCTGCTTAGGTCGTTGCAGGTTAGAATGAAGTACCCTTGAGCATCCTCTATCACGCCCTTGAGCGCATCTTGGGCTTGAGTCGTTATTCGGTCTGCTTCATCGAGTAGGAATATGGTTTCCCATTGTCCGAGCCTTGATAAAGGAGCAACATCTTCTTCAACGAACTCAATACCACGTTGCTTCTTTGATGAGGCATTGAACCTGTGGACTTGATAATCCAACTCCTTAGCGATAGCATAGGCCAAAGAGGTCTTACCTGTGCCGGGTTCAGGGGAATAGAATATGAAGTGCTGCATATTACCTGAATTTACGATTGAACGTATCTCCGAGGTGATTACGTCTTGACCTACTACATCCTCTATCTTCAAAGGTCTATGCTTCTCGACCCACAGTGATTTTACCATGCTTTGAAACCTCCCGGTTTATCTGATAATGCTGTCCCACAGAACGTGCAAAAACTTTTGCTCGCATTTATCTTTGAGAATATTACGTGGTCTTCGTGCCTCCACTTCTTACACCTTCCGCAGTACCCAACCCACTCAAATGACTTCGGCATTAGTTAGCACCTCATGAACTTCAGCATACAATTGATGGGGCAGCATGAATGATGTATCAATCTCCTTTAGATATGTGCTGAAACCATCTAAAGATGTCTCGGATTCATGATTTATTAGTTCAGGGTCTGGTGAAGCACCACGACTAATCCGAGTATCTACATCACACCACAGTTTGATTACACAACCTCCATTGTGAAGAATCCAATTGATTTCATTGAGGTATCTAACATCATCAATGAAAACCACTGAATCACTATCTATGAAAGTCCAGAAAGGGTCTTGAGCCAATGTAGTAACCCAGTAATCAGAACCGAACAAAGTTCTCATACCATGACCCCATGCTTGTAATACAGGTCTTATGACGTTCTTATCGAAGGAGCCGAGTTCGCTGGTCTTGATGTTCATTCCCCTCGCTACTTGATTTCTTACAGCCAATGCGAATGATATCGAATGAGCGTTTGGAAGGTTCTTCATGAATAGATTAGCGACAGTCGTTTTTCCTGACCGCATAGGGCCACAAATCCCCACTATCTTGACCATGATTTCCTCTATGACCTTCGCCTTATTTATGTATCTATTCTGCTACATCTAATACACACAGGTCCCTCGAAAGGTATTCTAAAGCGATGACACTCAGGGCATATTTCAGCCAAGTGCTTCTCATGCTTATAGAGAGATGATTTGGGGATTGCCATCCTGATATCTTCAACATCTATGATGTATCTCCTGTCTATATCGTATGTGGGTTTGGTCTTCATTCTGCCTGATGAAGATGCCACTTTATCAGTACCGACTTTCAATATCGCTTGAGTCTTTCCTAATATGCTGGAAAGCGTTTGTGCGCTCGGTTGGAGTTTGTTATCCCAGTAGGAAAGTTTAGACATAATCTCGTACCTTGTAACAGGACCATAGTAGTAAAGAACCTCCATCACGATTCTTCTCAATCTTGAATTGTTGCCACAGGAGATGTTCTTTCTTCTCCTTGGCATACCCCACCGTTCTCGTGAGCCATATTAAGTCTGTTGGAACAAAGCACCCCAGAACATACCATCATCTTCTGATTCTGCTTTGGAATTTGATATGAATTTTGTGCTGGATTTCTTGTAGAAGGGGGATATCTCCCTGTAAGCATAACCGAGGCCAAAGCAAAATGAGCCAACCCAGAACAACAATACAAAAAGTGCTCCTAACCATATCATCATAACCACTCCAGCAAAGTCTTAGGTGTCTTGGGGATTCCTCTTGGTAATTCTGATGAATCCGCAGCCCTTATCATATTTTGCACTTCAGGAGCATGTCGAACCAATATGTCTGCGTATTTGTCGGTTAGTCTGAATTGCGATGGAGGGTCTTTGGGCTTGATTGTCTTGGGAGGGTATTGCACCCTTCCGCTGGTAGCAGGTACTCCATATGACAGTATAGAATGGACATACATATCAGGTAGTACGAATGAAGCATCAGCAACCAATCTTGCTGCTTCTATTTCGGATATGTGGTTGCGTCTGAAGAATGCAAGCAGAAGCGGTATGGGTATCTTACGAGCCATCATGAATGCTCTTAAGCGGTCACTCCAATTGAACCAACTTCTTATTTCACGGTTATACGAAACCTTGAGTTGATTGAGATTAGAATCAATGATTACGCTGTCCTGTGTTTTGGGGGAAATGGTCGGTGCTTTGGAGCACACCACAACTAACCTGTTTGATATTACAGGCAACCATGTGATGACATCTGCCTCCTTGAATGTGTTGCTATGTAGTATGTATGTCACATCAGGAGCGGTAGGTGGATATGTCAACTCATTGTGCATCACTATGTATTCACCGACCCTGAACTTTTTGTCGTCGGCTGTAAATATTACTATGCTCATTCTATCACGTTCCCCAAATCCCTCAATACGAAGTTCTCCATCCAAAACCAAAACGTCGAGGCCACATCTTCACCGTTCTTATGCTCAAGAAAGAATGCTGGGTTTTCTTCGATAGCAGACCTAACGAATTCTTCCCAAAGCCTTTGTATAACCTCAAAGCCGACTTCAGGGTTCGCCACCACCTTCATCACTCCAAGGGTTGTTGACTAAGATATAGTCTCGGAAGCGTTTGTATTGCGCTCTTGTCAGACCCCATACAACATACACTTCCTTAGCCGCTACTACATATCTCCCTGCGTACCACCTTAAGCCTTTTGGTGTTATGAAACAGGACAAACCGTCATCTTTCATGGACTCTACTATCTTGGGGTACTCGGTCTTTGGAATCCAGCGAGCAACCAACTTACGGTGCTTCGGAGGTTTCCATGTCAAAGCACATCACCCTCAACATCAAATACAGGGGCTTCTAGTAACATCATTTCCCTGTGTATATTGTCGAGGAGTTGCGGTTGTTCTTCTAACTCGGATATCAATATTCTCATCAAAGCATCTTGCCTTCCCCTCATAAGCAAGATTTGAGATTCAACACCTATTTCCTTCTTGAGTGTACCTACAAGTTTCAGACCACCCTTTAGTTCTCTTGTGAGAGAAGTAGCCATAGCAATCCATTCAGCATCAATGCCGTTGATGTCCTTTTGCTGCTCCCATTCATCGAGATATGATTGTAGTCTCATAACAACGCCTTCTGCCGTGTTAAGAGTGTTTATTGATTCCTTACGCATTGACTCCACATATGCTTCTTCGACAGGGTCTGCTTCTATATGCGTGTCCATGTGGCTCCTTACAGTACCCACCGGCCAATTCAACTTAGTCTCAACGAAGGTAGCAGTAGTCTGGTTCGACCTTAGCCTAACCTCCAAATCCCTTCTTTGTGGATGAGAACAGAATGCACAACCGTCATCTTCCAGAACCCACATGAGAGCCTCAACGACCCTATCATCCATTTCGGTCCTCATCCTTTCGGATATCTCCCGCTTAGATTTCATCGTCTTCCTCCACTACTTCTGCTATGTGTCGCCTGAATAACATATCCTTATTCATCCAAGCGTAAGCCTCAAATGAATTATCAGTGTATAGGTATAGTATTTCATCTGAAGTTGCGAATGTCGTATTAAGAGTCTCCCAAAACGTCAGAGACATCGCTCTATCTTTGAGAAGCACAAGATACTTATCAGCAACAGTGCGTGGTCTTGGCTCTTGACCCTCTACTAATGAACCCATTTTGACAACCCAATCCGAGATATAGATATCCACACACAGACCCTTATACCACTCATTATTAGTATCATCTACA
>TARA_A100001201_G_scaffold44613_1_pt1 | contig 10290 bp, 13 predicted proteins | sample TARA_A100001201 | Tara Oceans TARA_A100001201 (sample SAMEA2619872) | marine metagenome | biome: marine biome (ENVO:00000447); feature: surface water layer (ENVO:00002042); material: "saline water (ENVO:00002010), including plankton (ENVO:xxxxxxxx)" | depth 5 m | reverse complement strand
TTTTTCCACCTACAATTTATACTAACAAACAAACTTACTTGTTAGTGGAATATTAAATGTAACAACCTACCTTTTTATCCCCCTTAAAATGGCCGATTCTCGACCCCCGAAATGCGGATATACCCGCCTCGGCAGAAATGTTCTTGTAATTTTAGCCACCACCCGTCCAGAAAAAGTTTTATTATCATATCTTTACGTCTTATGGGGTGTTTACCCCTGTATAACCCACTTTCCTGTATAGGTGCATTCCCCAAATGTCCGAGCCTGTGCAGTAAGAGAAACCTCAAGAGGGCCTTTGTCATCTGGGAATGGAATATCAACAGCAGTAGTAACATAATCCTTTAACTTTAGCACTATCTTATCGTTTGCATTTCCATCTTTCTCAAATTCTAATTCAATATCTCCAATGCTACTACCAGTTTCGTTTTGTTTTCTTAACTCAGCCCACATTGTATTATCTACAATTAACATTGATAGTTGAATTTCGTAGGTTCTTTGTCCTGCAACGTGAGCAGAAGCAATTGTTCTATCGTAGTTACCAATGTAACGCTGTGGGGTTAGGTTATTACTGATAGTAACTGAACCACTCTTTACTCTAGCAAGAGTTTGTCCAAACATCTTTACTGAACCATCTGAATACATAAATGGTTTTGTGTCATCAGTAGTTTTTGTTTGCCCTTCTAATGCCTTTCTATTGAAAAGATTGTCATTGGTTGTGTTTGCTCTAGGCGCATAAATATCTTCTGCATCGTGTGCCTTTCTACATACAGCATCAATAGTAGCCTTTACTTCTTGGCCTTCTTCAAAGTTTAATGTAAGAGTATTTACTTGCATTCCAGTATATATTTTACTGTAGTGTTTTCTCTTATCATCAGTAGCATCCTGTTGATTGTAAGTTACATTATGTTTTTCAGCAGTTACTTCTAAAGCAAAGGAAGGTAAATCTCCTGAATCGTTTTCACTAAATACGTAGTTTGTAAATCCTTTTATTCTTTTATAGTCTGCTGGTGTTGCAGATGCAGGTAATGGAGGCCATACTGCACTATTTCTTACTTTGTATATATTAGTACCAGCAGATGCTAAACCATAGGCTTGCCCTGATTTACTAGATAGGCTTGTAGCAAGAGTTTCGTTTGTATTTATTTCAGTATTATCATGAGAATATGTCATTCCACCTAATGCATAATACAACCAAGAACCGTTGTTAAGAGATACATCTATTGATGCATTTCCTACAGTTTCAGCACCCTTGTATTGGTAATTAAAATTGCGGGTTCCACCAAGAGCCATGTTTAATTGTTTTAATTCTGGGTCTACACTTGGAGTTGTAATTGTATTAACTAATCCTAGCCAATTATTAGCATTTAATAAAGGATGTGATACGCCACTCACTTCATCATATCTTGGGTATGGGCATGGTGTACCAAACGCCAATATTTTACAAGTGAACACATCACTTGCTGTTGATGATAATGCTTGGTTAAAAGTAATAGTATTTGCAGTATTGGATTTAATCATTAAAGTTTGAGTGTCTAGTAATGTACCGCTACCTGTGGCATATCTTCCTAGTTCTGCCATGCAACCCTTATACAAATCAGTTACTAATACTTTATTAGCACTTATTGTCCATTCTAAGGTCAATTGACCTGAACCTGTTGCAATCGTTTTTACACCGTTAGCAGTTGTACCAACTAATTGAGACAACTCTAAATCTATTTCTGGTATCAGCGTTGCTGATAACCCTGCTCCTGTATATACTTCATTTAATACCATTTTTTTTCACCAAACAAACAAACTATGTGGTTCTCCCGAACCTTTTCATGGTAACTGACATCTTATATCCTAATAAACGCTTACCTCTATCATTAGCCTCATTTCTGCCAGTAATCTCAATTAAATCTGCTGTGTAAGTATTATTATTTACAACAACCTTTGGGCGTAGCCCTTTCTTCTCTATGATGCTACGCACGATTTGATATAAACTTTGTAGTCTGTCTCTTGAAAAAGTTAACTCACCCCATGAAGGTTGGTGTAATACTCTCAAATGTACCGTAAAGGTATACTCTTCATTTCTCACTCCCCAATCAATAGTAGGATGGTCTAGATTAGCACTCTCTTCATATACTACAATAACGGCTTTTTGGTCGGCATCTACTCTTCGGCCCTTATTGGGTTCAATAGACCTAACATCTATAAAATTAACATCATCATCAGTTATGATATGCCCACTTAAACCATTAGACTTGTAGGTATCCCAGTTATCTTCTAACAGTTTTAAAACAAAGGTAACCTCATCTACCATTTATTTCAGCCGCCATTTTTTCTAAACGTTCTCCAAGCATACTTGCGACATACTCTTCCATAAGCACTTCTGTCTGTTGTTCTATTAATTGTTCCGTAATTTTTCTTGAAGTAGGAATACCTAGTTCCTTTTCTAATTTTTCTCGTTCTAATAAACGTAATTTCATTTCACCAATCTTTCTTACAAAATCCTGTTTGATTACTTCTCTTTTCATATTATCAGTCTATCAGGTGAACTAGGTTTCTTTTACCATCAAGGATAGCATTTGCTTCCGTTGTGAGTATTTCGTGCTTCTTAGTTATGTCAATATTAGAACCAGTTTCTGCAATTAGAATTGTATTGTCATCTGTTACCAGTATTTCAGCAGCAACAAGTTTTGTAGCGGCTTCGTGAATAGCAGCAGGAACACGGCTACTACCTCTAATATAGGTTGCTCGGATTGAATGCTTGGTGTTAAACGGATATTCATTACGGAAAAATATCTTACCTTCGCTATTTACTGTCCAAAAATCTTCTGTTCTTCCTCCTGTTTCATTGTCATTAAAAGAAAAAGTAGTAACAGTTGAGCCAAGTGTCTCCACTAAACTACAAATTGTACCTGCATCCGATGGTAACTTAGAAGAAATGTAAACAGATTTGCCGTCTTCTGATGGACAGGCATAAAAGAAATCGGAGATATTTCCGTTTCCTGTTGATGCGGTAGTAGTTTTTGCTGTCAATTGTTGAGTAAAATCAGCAGTTTTAGATGGAAACACTTCGTTTATTGCGGCGCAAATCTCTAAGACCGTTGTTTTCTGCCCAAACTGGTCATAAAAACCATTAGCCGTGTTTTCTGTCAAAGTAAAAGAAACAGTTACAGGTGAACCAATATCAAACCTTAGAGTATAAGTGCCTGTTTGTGCGGTTGCTGGTGGTGTATACATACAAGAAGCAGAAGCAACATCTACATATTTATCTCCTTGCCATAGTTCTAATCTTAATATCTTCCTAATTTTTTCACTATTTAATTGAATAAACCCAACATAATCTTTGTATGGTAAAACCGGATAAGCCCCCTGTTGATGTGGGTCAAAGTCATGCACTTCTTTTTCTATAATTTCAGGTCTAAATGACACCTTTAACTTATCATCAATTTTACCTTCAACCCTCTTGATTATTCTTCCTACTTCTCCATGAGTAGGAGTAGTGTTATCGTTAAATCCTCCAATTTGCAGAAGTTCAGAAACATCTTGATGCCTAGTATAGAAACCTATACCGTTTCCATAGTCTTGTTGTTGGCCCACTACATAGTCACTTTTACTTATTTTGCTCATCCTAACACCCTTTGTAAATTACTCATCTGTCTTTTGATATAATAAAGAATAGTATTTGATTTAACACTTACATTAGTAGGTTGTCCACCAGCATCTATTCTTCCTAGTAATGGATTAACTTTACCGCTTTCATCTTTTGACTGTCCTCGCTTATATCTTTCAAATTTAAATTTTTTCTGTTTGTCACCATATCTAGATTCTGGGCTTCTTTCAGTCCAATCTCTAAATTCATATTCTTCTAATATTTTATACGATACACTATCTAAGTAGAAAACGTTGTAAACATGGTCTAATAGGTATTTAGAATTCTCTCTTACATCTTCTTCATCATCTTCTAACAATGCCTGCCTTTCTGCTAAGACATTTTCATCGGCTATAACTGATGTTAATTCAATGTTTAAAATACCCACCTTATCAGGCACTAAAGCATCTTTATACAAACTCTCATTTATTGCTCTAGAATTCCTAGCAGCGTTTTCTAAATCAATAGTAATGTTTTCTGGATTAGCCCAACTATCATCTATAAAGAATCTTTTTTCAGCATGTGGGCTACCAAGAGGGCCATGAACAATAGGCTTAACTCTTCTTTTACTTTCTTTTGATGTAGCAGTTATTAGTTTATCTGCTTTTCTTTCCATAATCATTGTTTCAAATTCATCTAGTGAAACATTATTATCTCTTTTCCAATTGACTACTTTAGCAACCATCTCTATATCTTGTTCATCATATGGTAATTTAGCAAATATTTTTCCTTCACTTAAAATATCATCTAGTTTCTTTTCAGACATCAGACCTGCTTCTTTTAGTTTAGTAGCAACTTGTCTTACTTCTAACATTCTTCCCTGTTCCATTTCATCTTTAATGTCACTAATAGATAATTTACCATCTTCTTCATCATCATAATCAAATTGACCAGATTCGTGTAAATCATTCCACTCTTGTTTTAAATTAATATCCTCTAAAATTGCTCTATCAACATCGCTTAATGGATACCCTGAGGGTGGAGTGTATTTCCTAAATGCCTTTGTTATAGGATAAGATTTTTTGATAGGTGCTATTCCTTCGTTTTCAAATAACTTTCCGAACAATTTTTTGAAATTAATATCTATACTATAAACAGATTCTGTAAAGTCTACTTTTTTATTACCGTTGGGTAAACTAAGTCTAACCTTTTTAGTTGTTATTTCTACTTCAACGTATTTGCCTTGATTAACTTCATCTTCTAACATTTCATTAATCAATTCTAAAGCAGGTTTATATGGTATCTTTTTATCACCCGCTTGAAATATCTTTTTACTTTCTATGCCTTTTGTGTGGGCAGATAAAACATGGTCTGTTCCTAACTCAGTATTTATTTCTCCAACCTTAGTTTTCTTTCCTTGTTCCAAAAGCCCTTGTGTCAATACTGTTTTCAGTTGTTTTGTATCCCCTACATAATTTAAAAGGTGTCGAAGTAATTCTTCTGTTGTTAATTCTTGTAGTTTTTTCCAAGCATAATTTATGTGTTCTCTATATTCGTCTTCATCTAATACAATATCAGAGTCTCTCTCTGATAATTGTCTCATAAATGCGGGGTTTAAAATGTGCAATAGATTATCCTCTATAGCATCATAATCATTGTCACTAAAAGGCGATGCTAGATACCTAAGCATCATCTTAAAAAGTGGGTGATTTTCAGGATTATCTCCTCTCATAGAACTATCTAGTTCTATGACTTCAGTTAGAGAGTAATCTCTACTATTATACCTTATTCCAGTAGGTATAGTAATATCCATTTAAATCACTCATGCTAACCAAGCCGCCCATGCAGCCGTCTTGGAAATAACATTTGCTAAACCTAAACCACTACCCGGCGGTGTGTATGTTGGCTGTCCTGTTGCCGGGTCTATCCAATATGCATTCCCCATAGTATCATAACCAGCAGGTGTTACAGGAAACCCTGATGGATTGTTAAATGCTTGTTGTTGTTGCATTGCAACATTATTAGCCTGAACCACTGGATTACCACCGCTAATTTGTGAAGGGTTTAATCCTCCAGCATTAGGCATATTTGCGCCTTGTGGTGTATATGTTTGTTGTGTTGGTTGTGGTGCTGTTTGTTGCATTTGTGTTGGTGAATACCCTTGTGTTTCTAAATACTGTTGTTTAGCCATCTTTCTTTGAGCAACCACTTCTGTATTAACTGCTGATGCTAATACGGCCTGTACGTCTAATTGTATATTAGCATCTGTTATTGCACTAAATGTAGCGGTACAATCTGGATGAACTACCATTTCTCCGCTAGTGCCTTGTGTTAACTTTAAAGAACTTAGCATTTTTGCTACTACTCTTTCTACAGAATCTTCTACTAACTTATCTAATGCCATTAAAAATCCTTCACCATGATACTCAAAGAACTCTTCAACATGGTTAGTTTGTAATGTTAATAAATTGTTAGTGGCCTTGAATTGAGCCGCCCCTTGTGCTTCTATTTGTGAAGCAAGACTTGAATTACTTGTTCCAAAAACTCCCATACTATTCTACCTCTTCTATTTCTTCTTCTTCTTCTTCCGCTTTTATTTCGGGTACTGCTGTACCCTCGGTCATTAGTTTAATTACTCTATTGTTTATTGCATGGCTTTCCATTGTTAATCTAAACAATTCGTCTTCTGCTGTTTCTACTGCCATTTGTGGAGGTTTGATTGTCCAACCACTAGCGGCCAAACTCTCAATATCGGATTGCCTTAATGAAGTTAGCGGTGCAGATTCTAAAATTTTAGGCACTTTAGGTGTAGGAATATACGCACTAAAGGATAGGCCGTGTTCTTCTGCTATCATTTGTTGCTCTAACATCTCATACTGTTTATGTAAAGCGGCGTGTTTTTCACAATAAGTACCGCGCATTGGATAACCTTTCTTTACTTTGTGAAGTGGGATTGTTGGCCTCATTGGGTCACCCGCCTCCCATACCTTATGTGTTCCACAAACAACACATCTATCCCTAGTATTAAATTTAAACCCATAAGGTATCTTTAAGAAAGATTTCTTTTCTGGCCATAAAATAGCCACTAACTCTTTTAATTGCTTCTTCGGCTTTGTGCTTTTATACTCATATTGCATTACAGCCCCGGCTGCTCTTGCATACTTTATTGGTGGTAAAAACGCATTGCCTACAGCAGCGTTTTGTGCGCCAATTAAACTTGGTGGTTGGTATTGCATACTCATTGTTTTTTCTCCTTTATAAATAAATAATAATAAACTCCACTTGAATGATTTATTGATTTCATTAGTAATCCTCTATCATTGTTGTTATTCCTCTATATACCATTTCTGAATCTGATTTTGCACTCACTATATATTTATGACATGGTATACCTTTATCATTTAATCTTTGCATTCCATCTTGAAACGTATCAAATATTGGGTGATTCATTATATCATCATAAGGATATTTATCTTTCCAAAGGTCAAATTTGTTTGCCCAAACCCCTACTGCTATTGGATATTCATTTGATTTCTTTTTATTTTTCTTGTTAACAATATCCCAATAAGAAGAAACAATACAATCTACTAAAAACTTCCAACATAGTTGTTGTTCTATATCTATATGTTTTGCTAAATGTCTATCGTCTATCATAAATATAATATATTTTACTTTTCTTGATTTCATATCTTGAAGCCACTCACCCCAATATAGACTTTCTCCCCCAATATCTGATGTTTTAATTGTATGAATATCTCCATCAATTTTAATTGTTTTTCTTAATGCTTTTTCCCTTCCAACTGTTCGTTGTTTGATTTCTGGTACATCTCCCCTAGTTCTTAATTGATGATGTAATGTTGTTTTTCCTACTTGTGTAGCACCATATATTCCAAAAGCATGGGGATTTATCTTTTTCCATAAAATTCCTACTTGTTCAATAACAAGAATTATAAAACCCGTCATTACAGACATTATGTATTCCTCACACTAAATGATGAATAAAGTCCCAGAAGCCCTCCCACATTGTTGTTACAGTATTGATACCCATCATAGCCAATATTTGACCTAATGCAAAACTCGATATACATCCTATGATTCCCCAAAAATAAAATCTAGCACGTAAGAACCAAACGTCTGCGGAATGCGCTCTTTGCATATCATATGCCAAAGAGGTTTCATCCATTCCAAAGGCTATAGCATCTAACATATTTTCACTTACTGTTCAATTTCGGCTAAGAAAGATGGGGTAGGTGTTTTAGTTGGTTCTGCAACTGTCGGCTGTTGTTGTGCTGTGTATCCCCATTGTTGGTTATACTGTTGCAAACTCTGCCTAACCCTTTCTCTTTGTTGTTCATCCCTCGCCCTTTTTGTCCAGTATGCTGAAATGCGTCTATCTAATAAACTCATTTCGATATAATCGTTTAAAGCAAGGTCAAAGACTGCTTTCATTACAAGTATTCCACCGATAGTCATCAATGAAAAAACCGTTGCATGTGCATAATGAGAAAATGCTAAGAGATTCCCAAACTCTGCGTAAAAGAAAACGTTTACGCCACTAACTGCTCCAACGAACAGTATAGTCATTACTAATTTTGTATCTTTTTCTAACGCTGGCATTATTTCACCTAGTTATATTGAGCAGAAACTGATAGTTGAACTTTAGTTCCTGCCCCACTAACTAGAACATATAATCCATCATTTACGATGGCCCCATGCATATCAAAGTCTAGATTTTCTCTAACTGCACCAACATTAACTCTTTGGATTAACTTTCCACTAAAGGCCGATGCACCTGCACCGTCAATAAAATCAACTTTCATTGCTGTTGTTTGATTATTGCTTACTTTAAGTGACATAATTCTTGCTTTACCAGTTAATAGTTGTTTAGCCTGTCTTCCTGCAACACTGTTGATAGTCTCATCTGTTGAAGTAAAAACATGCATTTTACTTGTTGCTGAACCCGAAGTCATTTACAATCTCCCCTCCTGTTTCATCCTAAACTCGGTTCCCTTATTAAACTTCGGAATCCTTTGTAGGCTTCTTAGCCTTTGGTGCTTCTTTCTTAGGTTCTTTCTTCTCTTCAATCGGAGGTTTTAACTCTTCCTTTTTAGGTTCTTTTTTAGCAGCAGGTTTCTTTGCTGGTGTTTTCTTCGCCGGTGCCTTCTTTGGTGTAGTCTTTCTACCAAATCTGGATGCTGCTTTTGGGAATGCTTTTTCTAAAGCCTCGTCTAGCCCCTGCCCGCCAAACTCCCTGTTTAACTGTCTAATGTGAAACTTGTGTTCCACCTTACTCAAAATCTCTTTATCTTCTGCATCTAATTTTATTTCCCAATCTGATGCGCCCATGTAAGTTAAAGCGTGAATCGGATGTATGTCTATGGTTTCTCCTTTCTTACAAGACATACCTTTAATCATTGAAATCTTAGGATGATTTCCTATATATTTTATTTTAGCCATATAATCACCTTGTCGTGACCAATGACCCCCCGAAGGGGGCCAAAGGCCACATTACTACCCTTATTCAGAGTATTCCATAAACACGAACTCTAACAGTCGTATCAGTGATGTTTCCGGTTGCTGCTGCATTTGTCCCATCCATTGCTGTAAACAACAAAGCAAAACTCGTACCACTTTCGTAAGCACCTGCGGCAGATACTTCCACGTCCACATCATAGGTTGCTGGAAGGCTATTACCAGTTATTAACACTGCATTAATCCTGCTTAATCCAAGTGAATCAGCAGTTACTACTTCTCCACCGGATGTTGCAGTCGTTACTACTAAAGCAGCATCAACAAGGTATTCATCACCATGTACTCTTGGTGTAGTCATACCTTTATGGTCTTCCAACAACGTTACTGTGTGTGCCATGCTTAATCACCTCATGCACTCGTTATGTTAGTTATCTTACCTTGTCCCTTGAAGAAAGAACACCCGGTTTCAGCAATGGTTCTATACATTGCTTGGTTTCCTAGCGTTCCAACACCGAATGGGTTTCCGTTGTCAATTCCGTCCTCAAAGTATTCAGTTGGCTTCATAACCGATAACCAGAGATGGTCTGTATCTAGAATAAGCATGTCGCTTAACTTGTTAGAACCTTGTCCGGTCTTAGGCATGTCCTTGCATGGAATCAAGGGTATGTCGTAGTAGGTCGCTACTCTGAATCCTACCTCAGAACCCTTTACTCCCCTAACGCCGCCATGAGTGGGGATAATTTCCTTTCTATCCATAAACCTCTCTTGGCTCTGTAATAGGTCACCTAGATGCTGAATAGTATCATATCCAGTTAAGATAACCTTGGGGCTTCCACCGTTTTCCCTGATTCGCCTTAACATAGCGTTAAGGATGGTTAGGGTTAATGGTCTTGCATCTCCTGCCGCATAACTGTCACCATAATCCACTTCTGCGTCCATAAAGGATTCATTGTATGCGTTGTCAGAACCAATTTGTCTATCTGTGTTTCCAAACAGTGTAACTAATTGGTTAATGATTCCACCGCTTGTTGATGCTCCGGTGTCTATCATGCTTGCATCCTCCATAGCCTCAATCTCCTGCGAAGAAGCAACTATCTTAAACAAAGAAGTATAGTTTGCAGTTACATCTATTACATTAGAACCATCGGTCTGGTCATAGTTTTCAAGAGGCATTAATAGCATCTTGTTCTGTGCTTCAGCATGGTGCTTACCCATATCCTCACGGATTAAGGCTCTTAAAT
>TARA_A100001201_G_scaffold36726_3_pt1 | contig 10301 bp, 5 predicted proteins | sample TARA_A100001201 | Tara Oceans TARA_A100001201 (sample SAMEA2619872) | marine metagenome | biome: marine biome (ENVO:00000447); feature: surface water layer (ENVO:00002042); material: "saline water (ENVO:00002010), including plankton (ENVO:xxxxxxxx)" | depth 5 m | reverse complement strand
TATGATTGACCTTTTGCCTCAAACGTAGATATTTCTAATATTGTTTGTTGATCTACAACCTCTAGTTTATTATTTTCTAGTAAGTCTTTAAATGATGAGCAACCAATACGTTTAACTTTTCGTGTCATCTCTATGCCTAATCCACTTGATTTAACCGCTGATTCAACGTGAAAGTTCTCATATTCTAAATCATGATACAAACCATTACAAACAACTTGACCTGCATCATTTGCCTCAACAACAACATAAGCATTGTTGTAGGCTTTTGCAAATTTATAAATAAAATCAGGGAAGAGAATAGGCGAGATAAGGTTATTGCGATATACAGCAACCTGTTTAAAAGGCCTCGTGCTAATGTCGACTACATTAAAAGTACTATAGTCCTGGCCTCTTCCCTTCGCAACATCTACCATCAAAACATATTCATGTTTAGGTACAGCTTCCTCATAAATTAATGCATCACCTTTCACTTGAATGGGATTCTTTGCTCGTAATCCCATTAGTGTTTCAGCATTAATTAACGTATCACCTGTACCGAAAAATGTATTTCCAAACTCCTGATCGAATTGTAATCGAGAAGTATTGGCAATAGTTTGTTCTTTCCACTTCTCATCCCGGCCGGGTACGTCCCACCAGTCTACTCTGAATGGTTTAAATTCATTTGTTTTTTGTTGTGCTCCCTCCCAAATTTTGTGGAACACATTTCCTATACCATTAGCAGTAGATGTGATTATGACCTTAGTATCTTTACCAGATGAAATCACAGGATAAGTTGATGCAAAGAATTGCGCATCATTCTCGACAAATGCAAATTCGTCTAAGAACAATAAGTTAATAGAAAGACCACGAATCGATGAGCCTGACGTAGCAGCTGCAATGATCTTACTATTATTAGAAAATTCTAGTGAACCTTTGTTTAAGGCTTTTGTACCTGGTTGTAGAAAGAATGGTAAGTTTTCTAACATGAGCGTTATACGAGATAGCATCTCACGTGCCGTTGCACCTTTGTTAGCTAGTACAGCAACTGTTTTTTCTGAGTGAAATAAAACAAACCATAGAATATATGCAACAGATGAAATAGATTTACCGGACTGTCGACAAGCCAATACGATATTAAATCTATTCTTATTAAATGATTCGAACATTTTCTCTTGATATGGATATAGATCGAAGTCAACTAAGCCTTCATCAAGAGAAATAACTTTACAATATTTCTTTGCAAAGTGTATAGGATCTTTCATACACTTCTGATATTCTATAATTTCTTCTTGGGTCCACGATGTGACAATACCGTCACGTTTTACATTTGGATTACCTAAATATCCATCATTCATCTTTTAATCTGGGCGTCAAATCTATCACGTTATTAGCTGGCTTTGCAGTCTTTTCTACATCCTGTAACATTCTTTGTAAATCAGTTGTAGAACCGATAAACAAATTATTATTTGTTGTGCCTTCAGCCTTCATAGGGATATCACTTTTATTGATATCTTTATTCTTTTTATTGAGATCCATCAACTTGTCATTTACATCACCGACATTCTTAATCATACCTGATAAGACTTCGATAGCACGAGGATGCTCGGACTGTTGAGCAATCTCAATAGCCAAGTCAAGTGCATCTTTACCTTTCTCGATTAGTTCGTAATATGTTTGTCGAGAATATTCGTAGTCATTTGCAATTTTATCACTATCCATAACTCACCTATAAATCGCTATCACCATAGTAAGTAGTATTGTAACCTTGAAATCCAGGATCACTAGGTGTTAAACTAAAAAACTTCGGCGTATAATGTACACTAAATCCAAACTCATCTGAATCATCATCATTAAAATCGTAATTGACAATAGATCTCTGTATAACGTTTTTACCTTTATCGATCGGACCATAGAAAGCTGTTTTCATTTCGAAGTCTAAAACATATTGTAATACACTTCTATCTTGCAGTGCACCTTCAAAATCAGAAAGATAAGAAACGCCTTGTAAAGTGATAGGTATATCTTCTAATATATCACTATATTCTGCAAATGGTTTCATAGTCAATGTATATTGTGGACTAAAGAATGGTAAAATTTGTTCCACTACTTGTAATGCATCATCTTGTGCTTTTGCATATACAGTTAAAGAAAAAGTTATATTATATGGTACAGATCTTGTAACAATATCTTTTTTAGAACCGTGATCATCAATAGTATTATTATGAAATGTTTTATTTAATTTTTGTAATTGCCTTGTATCATCATAGATGTATGAAGTAATCTCGAAAGACATACGAGGTAGCTTGAGTGCAACAGCCTCATCTCTTTGTATATCTTGTAGACCTTGTATACGTTCGATATACTTATCACGAGGAGCATATGCTAATGGTACTCGTACTGTACTAATAACACTACCAGCTGAATCCTTTCGAATTACGTATAAGTTAGTAAATAGCGAACCAAACGCGGCTACGCATTTTCTAACCTTCTGATGATAAAAGTGTGGACCGAACATTTCTTATCCTATTTGTTTATGATACTCATAATCTCTGGACTAATAATATTATCTTTACCAAAAATCCTTTGAGTAGTCTTATCTGTTTCTTTATAATATTTGTCAGCCATTTCATCTAAAAAATCTTCAAGGTGATTTGAATGTGGTATCTGTTTACTATTGATCATATCATTTACAGTCTTAATATATCCTTGTACTTCTGTAAATCCTACTTGAGGATGTACGCCGTACTGTTGCATATATTCAATGGTTGCCGTACTTGCTCGTCCGCCATCCATTAGATTACGATACATCAATTCAAATCCACGTCTTACGTGATGCCTTTTCTCAGATTCTTCAAACTCCTCTTCTGACCAATCTTCCACGCCATGAGCTTCTTTTAAATTATTATACGCATTAATTAACGTAGCAATATCTTTAAAAGAACCATTTATTTTACTTTCCATCATTTCTATGCCAACAAAAGCTGCACGTAATTTAGCACTTAAAACTTTATTATCAGGATCATTGAATAGTTTATCTTGTAACTTCTCAATGTTTCTTAATGCTTTAGCATGACTCACCTGAGCTTCAGCCAATGCCATCTTACGTTTCTCAGTTTCTGCCAATACTTGTCTCATCATTCTCATAGGTGAATGACCATTCAGCATTGTAAGACTCATCATCGCCAAAGTAGATTGAGAATTATTCCTATCAAAGAATTTAGTTTTCTCATCTAGCTCAGGCAGATATTCATTTACGATCGCAACAGCCTGTGGATTGATCTTACTCTTAGATACAGGAGTAATACCAAATGTTACTGGGTCAGTTGCTTTTAATTCTGTATTTTCCGTTTTCTTAACGATTTCACTCATAATAAATCCTTAGTTATAATATACTATTTATATAGCTGTTATGAAGGAGACCCCGAGAATCCACATCCCATACCTTTAGCTTGCTGTAGATTACCGAAATCAGAAGCATTTCCTGTAGTTTGTATAGTTACATATCCAATTCTATCATATCTAGTGTAATTAGGGGCGGGACCAGTACCGCCAGCCATTACCATTCTTGTGTCATTAGATGTACCTGCTGGACTGCTTGCTAAATCAAGAGCATCACCAAAATCTGTACCATTTCCTGTAGTTTGTATTGTAATGTATTCTATAGCATTTGTACCGTAAGCACCGTTATAGCCTTGAGCAAAAACTCCTCTAGTAGCATCTGAACCAGTTGCACGAGTAAAACCACGTTGAAGCAAATTACCAAAATTTGTACCGTTGCCAGTAGTTGCCATAGTTATATAATCAAGAGCATATACTTGACGATTAGCTACAGAACCAGATATACTTGTTGTACCTAAGTTATATACGCCTCTCGTGGCATCTTCCACACCAGAACAATTATAACAGTTTGCAGTTGTATTTCCAAAATCACTAGCATCACCGGTCGTAGCTATTGTAACATAATCTATTGTATCAGTAAATGTTCCAGACCATGTTCCTGTTCCAGTTTGTTTACCACCGACAGTAAGAGCACGAGTTCCATTAGAAAGTGCTGTGGGATAATATCTTGCTACACTTAAATTACCAAAATTTTGAGCGTTTCCTGTGCTTGCAATTGTTAAATACGATATTTGATCATCACCATCGCCATTGCTTAACTTACGGCCCATCATTAATCCGCGAGTTTCGTTAGAAGTACCAGCTGCTTCTCTTGTTGCATTAATCATATCTCCAAAATCACTAGCATTACCGGTAGTCGGTATACTAATGTAATCTATCTGATTTATTACATTTGAAGTAGGTGTAGTAAAACCTCCAGCAAATATACCTCTATCACCATACGCAAGAGGAGGTGGTACATATTGTATAAATGGTTTAACAGTTGTATCAGGCTCTCTAATGAATGTTGAACCAGCACTATCACCTGTACTACTAAATTGAAATAATCTAGCTCTATCGAATACATCTGACCCGTTAACATTATCTGCATATGTCATCCAATAAAGTTTTCTACCATCAGGAGAAAAGGTGAATGTTCCAGATATTCGTGCGAAATCAATACCATTTGGTAAGTTAGTTAATTCGACTTGGCTATGATAACTCATAGTTGTAATGTCATATGGAGTACTTAAAGTAGCCTTCACTAAGCTTACTCTCATAGAAGTATTTCCATTTCCACCAGCATCAAAAGCTGAATCATTCCATACCTGAGTAAGAAAATATCTTTCAGTACCATCATGATTAAATTGACCGCCGTTTGCAGCTCCTAATTTGCGTGTTCGTTGAGCAAACGTTGATCCATCAGCATCAGAATCAGCATATAAAGTATGAGTATGATCTACAATATTTTGTGCAGTAAAATTAGAAGTTACTGTAGATAGATCATATGGCGTACTAAATGTTTGTTCAATACTTGCACCTCTATTATTAGACCATCCACTAACTAAGGAATATCCGTCCTTTATCCATTCATGTGAATACCAATTACCCATTTCTAATTGTGAGTCGAATACCCAATTATTTTGCATGGTATTAGTTGACCAACCACCCATGTAACCAGTACCAATTTTATGCTCAGCTGTTCGACCACCTAATGGATTCCAAGCTGAATCCAATGCATATTGAATTACAGTATCCCAGTTATTACCAGATATATACATCTTCGTTCCATCTGGCTTGAACCATAGATATAGTGGATTGTTTTCATCATATGCACCGCTATATGGTTCATTAGTAAAAATATTGTGGAAATCGCTATCAGTATTTAAATCTAATATGCTTCCACTAGTAGAGCTATCAATACTTGAAATTTCATATGGCGTACTAAGATCCATTGCAAATACCTGCATAGTATTTGCAAATGAGCCACCCGCAAGATAAAATAATTTTGTACCATCATTATTAAAAACAGGACTCATAGGCATAGCAGGGTTATTTGCATTATTAGAAAAATCAAATTCAGTATCGAAGCTGATTGCACCTTGAGTAGTACCAAAACTAATTGGAGGTATTGGTGGATCTTCTAACGCTAATACGCCATTAGCTGAGTCCCAAGTTAATTCATAAAAAGAGTAGATGTCTTTAGTATCTACATCATCAGGTTCACCCCATGCAACAAGGCTATATCTATTACTATTATCACTATCAATAGCATGATGAACATAATTATCGCCAAAGTATAGACCATCAGATTCACGAAGAAATGGATTATCCAAAGCTAAAACTTCTGATCTATCAGATAATTTTCTAAAATTTATCTGTCCAGCTTTTCCATTTCCTCCTCTATATGCATCACCATATGAAAATAATTCTATCTTAACATCTTTACCAACAGTCAAGGGTTGAACACCAAACGGATAATTAGATCCAGATACAGCATTTAGATCCAGCGTCCAATCAGCATTATGACTATTTGAAGGATCTATTAATTGAATTTGACGCGTTGTACTTGAACCTTGTGTTCCATAATTAAATGATAAAAACTTAGGTGATGAACTATCATTAGTCCAAGCAGTATATGGAGGATAACTATATGCTTTATATGGTCCAACTACTGTACTAGTATCGAGAGAAAATGAATTACCATTTTTCGTATATGTGTAACGATGTACAGAATGACCAGTTGTTAATTTATTGTGTCTAATTACAGCTCCATTTTGACCAAAACTCTTATTGCTATAATTACTGCCTGTATTATTCCAATTGTAATAAATTGGGTTATTTACAACATCGATAGGATTCTGAATTACAGCGTCAGGAGTAGAGCTCCAATTACTAGGATCTGCATCACTAATATCCCAATATGTAAGTCTACCACCCTGTGTAGTAGTTCCATAATAATTTGTATATGCAGCAGGTACTATTAACCAATCATCACCTACTGTAAATTCTTGCTCTGTCCATCCTGAACCACCACCTGCATAACCTGTTGTTTGTGTATGTGCACAAGCGGTAGTGTTAAAGTCTTCAAGTCTTATAACCTTTCTAAACGCAAAAGGTGGTTTAAAATCATATACGAATATAAATGCCCTATCGTCAGCCCAATTATTATTTGGTTCAGACATTGTTGCTGGCCTATATGCGCATGAAATAAACAGAAAATTTTCATTAGATCTTACAGCATTACCAAAATTAGCTCTATGATACTTACTATAAATCATAGAGCCACCAGGAGGGGTATATTCTTCCATATCTAAATTAGTATGATCATAATCTTTAATCAATCCATTCCATGATTTCATTAAAGCACCGTCTCTATTTCTCAATATCCATGACCAACCAGCGCCTACGACATTTACATTACTTCCTGTAGTACCAGGACCAGTGTGATATATTCCCATACCATTATCACTAAAACAAGTATATTCACCATTTGTGGTAAGAGTTTCTGGATCACTAAAATTACTATATAATTGAGTTAATTGATTAGAGTACGTATTTACATCACTATCTGCACCATATGCTTTTATAGCATTTAGAAAGAATGATGTACTTACTGCACTATCTGTATAATCGGGACTTGCGGGTGGTGAAGGAGCTGAACCTGGAATCAAAATATGGTTACCCATTTTTAAACTAGCGCTACCACTAGATGGAACACTATATTGATATATCGCATCATTAGCTCTGCCAACCATATATAACTTTGTTCCATCAATGCTAAATTGTATATCTACTGGATCACCATCTTCATTATGTACGTTAAGAGTATTGTTTGTAAGAGAGGCAGTACTAAGATCATATGGTGTCGTTAAATCCCATTGATATATGTCTCCCTGAATTGAAGTAGGTTGATAGGCCATAACAAAAAATGAAGTTCCATCCGGAGAAAACGTTATACCAAGAGTTGTAGTCATTGAAGTACCTACAGTGTGATCAAAATCAGAGCTAGCTCCATCATAACTAGCTGTTGATATATCCCAAGCTGTTGATAGAGTATGAGTTTCAATTACGTCATCAGTACCGTCATGAACATATATTTTAGTACCTGTAGGATTAAACTCAAAAGTATTATAACCACCGCTACCAAAATCATATGACTTGTTAGCATAACTAGCAGTTGATATATCCCAAGCTGTTGATAAATTATATTGATAGATAACATCATTATCAAAGTTCATAATATAAAATTTAGTACCGTCTGTGCTAGCATGTAATCCATAACCACCTAAAGAAGCTTGCGAAATAAAACCAGACCAAGGACTACCACTGTCCGTAGCAGTAGATAAGTCCCAGGGTGTTGATAAATTTATTTCAAGCACTTCGCCGGCAGAAGCTTGAGTTAATATGTAAACTTTTGTTCCGTCTGGCTTCCAATGCATATTATTAGGGTTGGCAGTACCTGTATCAAAAGTAACAGTGTCATATGTATAATCTGCTATGGTGGTACTACCATCATCTATATTACCGACGTCGCCACCGTAATAATTTAGATTATTAGGTGCATCTAGAGGAACAACAAATTCAAGTGATGCACCTGATTGCCCTTGTGTTCCAGTTAACGTAATTCCTGATGTATATTCAGTAGCACCACTATCAGCTGTGAATTTTAATGGATTAGTTCCTAAAGTTGAATCACTTACATCGAAAGTGTAAGTAGAACCTCTTAAAAATTTTAATCTTTTATTTTTAATTGCCATTTCTTATTCCTTATGCCGCCTTCCCGGCCGCAGACGCTGTTGAATTAGTTGGGCTACCTAAATCACCAAAGTCTGAAGCATTGCCCGTAGTATCTATTATCACATAATCTATATTATTAATTCTTTGAAAAGTTGAACTAAATCCTGTTGCACCACCTCCCATCACTCCGTATGTACCATTACTACATGCGGCCCCAAGACCTATAGCATTATTAGCATCACCAAAGTCAGTGGCATTTCCTGTTGTCTGAATAGTAACATATTGTATTGTGTTTACTTTATTAGTTGAACTAGTTCCTTCGATTCCACACCAATTTAAAGCTCTAGTGTTATTACTACAAGCAGTATTTTGATATACAATTTCGTTCAAGTCACCAAAATCCATAGCGTCGCTTAGTGTTGCTATTGTAACGTAATCAATAGTGTCTAACCTTGTTCCATAATAACCAGCAGAACCTCCTAAAAATAATCCACGAGTATCATCAGCAGCCCCGGCATGATTCTTCACACTACCAGCTGGTATACTTAAATCGCCAAAATCCTGTGCATTTCCTGTAGTAGAAACAGTTACATATTCTATTCGTCTATCTTGTGAATAATTCCCACCTGACATAAGAGCACGATCTGTATTAGCTGCTCCGTCACAACAGGCTGCCTTTGAAAAAGTAGAGCCTAATAAATCACCAAAATCACCAGTGCTTCCTTGTGTTGCAGTTTGAAAATAAGTTATATCATTTGAACCAAGATTAGAGCCAGTTCCGCCAGCTGCTGTTAGAGCTCTATTACTGTTTGAACAACCTGCAAGAGAGGTATAATCACGTACAAGATCGCCAAAATCTTGTGCATTTCCTGGTGTAGATATAGTTACATATTCAATAGTGTCAACTTTTATATTTGCGTCAGCGGGACGAATTGTACCACCATACCAGAAACCTCTAGCTCCACCCCATGCAATTTCATTAGCCGGATTATCTATTATTTTTACTTTATTACCCATACCGATTCCATGAGTACCACAATAATACATTAGATTACTCGGAGCATCATTAGGTACATCAAAAGTAACGGTAGCATTTGCTGTGCCAGAATTACCAGAAGCTGTCACTCCATTAGTATATTCGCTTGTACCACTATCATTTGTAAATTTAAATGGATGAGATGCTAAGGTAGGACTACTCACGTCAAATACGTAAGTGCTACCTCGATGCAATTTAAATTTAGGTCTTTCTATTGCCATTTCTTATTCCTTACGCTGCTGCGCCTGAAGTGCCACAAGTGTATGTTGACCTATATTCTAGATCTCCAAAATCTTGGCCATCGCCTAGAGTATCCATAGTTATATATTGAATTTCATTACTTCCGCTGGTTGTTATGCCACCAAATATTGTACCTCTGGTTGCATTATTTGCTGATCCTGAAAAGTATGTGCCGTACCCATTATTATTTGTTTGGTTCGTCAATAAATTACCAAAGGCAACCGCATTACCTGGAGTCTGAATTGAAATATATTCAATATCAGTATAGTCGTTATATGTACGACCCCAGAATATTCCTCTATCTCCAGCTCCTACTGCAGTACCAGCTATACCAGTTCCTGCAGCCCAATCTCCAAAATCTTGAGCAGTTGTCATAGAAGCATTAGACCAATATTGTAATTGATAATCTGATGCACCTGAATTACCACCACGAACGATTCTACTGTTATCTGTTACATTACCATTTTGTGAAACACCGGTCTGCAAAGTACCAAAACTTGAAGCATTACCAGGAGTATCAACTACAACTGTTTGAACTACATCTGTATAACTTCCAGTATCACCTCCAGAATAAAATCCATATGCTCCTGAGTGTATTCCATCCATTACAGAGTTTGTACCTATCAGATCACCAAAATCTGTAGCTTCGGCTGGAGTTGATATTGTTATTACTTCTATATCATCAGTTCTTGATGATGACCTAGGCCCGCCTGCAAATAATGCTTTAGTACCATTACTTAATGCACTATGACCGCCACTTGCGTGAGTCGATAATAAATTACCAAATCCTGTCGCATTACCTAGTGTTGTGATATCAAAATATCCAATATCATCACCAGATCCGGTGAAAATAGCACCAGCATAAACAGCTCTATCACCATACCATACACCTTCTTTTTTGATAATATTAAATACTAGACCATAACCG
>TARA_A100001201_G_scaffold32832_2_pt1 | contig 10306 bp, 8 predicted proteins | sample TARA_A100001201 | Tara Oceans TARA_A100001201 (sample SAMEA2619872) | marine metagenome | biome: marine biome (ENVO:00000447); feature: surface water layer (ENVO:00002042); material: "saline water (ENVO:00002010), including plankton (ENVO:xxxxxxxx)" | depth 5 m | reverse complement strand
TAGTATTACTACCAGTAAAGTCGTTTAGACCTATAGTTAAAGTTGTATCAGTTTGAAGCTGTGTAGAACCTGAATAGTAACCAATAAAATCGTTAGGATATGTTGGTATTGCACTAACAAAAATTTGATCTCCTGCTTCATAGTTATGAGCAACTGAAAGAGTTGGATCTTCACCACCAAATGTACCTAAAAGCTCACTTCCATTTACATTAACTGTATAAGTTGCATTATCAAAGTTATTTGTATCACCTGTTTCATCTGCTGATTTAAACGTAAAGAAACGTTTAGTTACATCATTATTTTGTGCGGTAAGACTACCAGTAACTAATTGACATACTCCTCCTAATACTCTTGCGAAAAAATAAGTTGCGCTATCTGGTGCATCTACTTCTACTCCAGGGTCTAACAAAGAACCTGTAGAAACGTTAGCTGCTAATTTATTTTCCGCACTAGCAGTAGTATGAAAAATCTCAACATTAGAAACGTCTCCCCCTATAAATGATGCTTGTAATCTTATTCTTCTTGGCATATATATAAATAGCTAGCCATCACAACTTAAACAATCTTCAGAAGTTCTACTACCTATATCACCATTTATTACTGAATCAGTACGTAAATAGTATAAAGTCTTTATTCCTAACTTCCAAGCTGTTTGATGAACTAAATTAATAAACTTTGGACTATCTCCAGGATCAAACGCTAAATTTAATGATTGAGTTTGATCTATATATTTCTGTCTAGCAGCTGCTTGTTCTACTAAACCTAATTGATTAATTTCTGAAAAAGTATAAAATATTTCTTTATCTTCAGCAGGCATAATATCAGTAGGTAAGTTCATAATAGAACCTCTATCTTTCATAATTTGATCCCATACTTCTTCAGTATTATGTCCTTTTTCTTCTAAATATTCTTCTAATGCTTTATTTTTCCTAATAAAAGTACCTTTTGCGGAATTGAAGGTATAAACATTAGCAGGATAAGGTTCTATACCAGCCGATACCCCACCTGCTATAGTACTATTAGACACAGTAGGAGCTATTGCTAATACGTGAGTATTTCTCATTCCAGTACCTCTACACCATACAGGTTCTCCATATTCATCAGCTAGTTTTCTAGAAGCAGCTTTTGCTTGAGTTTCTAGTTGAGAAAATATTTTATGAGTCCACGAAGTCGCCGCGACCGAATTAAAAGGAATTCTTTCTTTTTGTAAAAATGATTGCCATCCTAATACTCCTAATCCTAATGCTCTACCTTTTTTAGCACTTCTATGAGCTCTTACTAAAGATTCTCTACCAGAAGTTTTAGCTAAAAATTCTTCTAATACTCCATCTAAGAAATATACAGCAGTTTCTACTAAATCAGTATTTTTCCATTCATGATATTTAGCTAAATTAACAGAAGATAAACAACATATAAAGCTATGCTCTTCGTCAGTAAATAAAGTAATCTCACTACATATATTAGTCATAGTTACTTCTAAATTATTCTTAACGTAGGCTGGAGGATTAGCATTATTAACATTATCTTTATACATTATATAAGGCTCTCCGGTTTCCATTCTAGATTTAAGAATCTCTATCCATAACTCCATAGCTTCAGGCTCTCTTCTTTCTAATTTTTCCATGAAAGAATCATCTACTACTACGCATTGATGTAAGTTAAGACATTGTCTATTAGGATCTCCTTTAGGTCTTCTTATTTGTAAGTATTCATGTATATCAGGATGATTAATATCTAAATTAACTGATGCTGCTCCTCTTCTTACTGCACCTTGATTAGTAGCTATGATAGTTGAATCATATATTTTAGCCCATGGAACTACTCCTTCTGATTGACCCATTCCTTCTCCTGCTCCTATTTTAGCTCCTCTACCTCTTATTTTAGATAATCCTATTCCTACTCCTCCTCCAAGAGAAGTTAATCTCATTAATTCAGCATTAGTTAAACCAATACCTCTAATAGAATCTGGGGTATCAATACCAAAACAAGATATTGGTAAACCTCTATCAGTACCGGTATTAGATAAAACTGGAGATGCTAAATTTAACCAACCTTTCCACATATAACGGAAAAATTTATTAGCAAGATCTGGTCTATCTAATCTTTGTGATATTCTATTAGCTACTCTTCTAAAAGCTAATTTTGGAGTTTCATCAGGTAGTAAATAACCTTTTGAGATTGTTGCTAACGAAACTTCATTCATCCATTCCGGAAAGTCTTTTCCGACTTCCCATGTACTCGTATCTATAGGTGCCATATATTATCTAATTAAAAAGCTTGAGACCAATCAACGTGGCCTTTTGAATAATTTGTAACTCTATTTGCAAAGAAGTCTGTATGCTGCTTACCTGCAATAACTGCGTCAAACCATTTCATAGTTTTTAAAGCTCCTTTATCGATTTCTTCAGAAGGAATTATAGGTTCTAAACCTAAGTCACCCATTTTAGTATTTACTCTATGTTTAATAAAATTCTTTAATTCTTCTTTACCTAAGTTCGGTAAATCACCCATTTCGAAAACTTTATCTATAAAATCAAATTCTAATTTTAAAGCTAAATGAGCTGCTTCAGCAATCTCTTTTTGTAACTTTTTAGTTTTCATTTTAGGATTTTCTTCCATCATAGTTCTAAATAACCAACAACCAGCATCTGAATGAAGAGATTCATCTCTTACAGACCATTCAACTATCTGGCCTACTCCTTTTAATTTATTCTCTAATTTAAAAGAAAGTAATACCGCAAAAGAAGAAAATAAATTTACTCCTTCAGTAAATGCTGAAAATATAGCTAATGATTTAGCTCTTTCATGCCAGTTAGGAGTACCGTCATGAGCATCTCTAACATTCATTAAAGATTCTATTTTTGCCATCGTAGTTTCATCTTCTAAAAATTCAGCAAAATTATCTAATCCTAACTGTTCGTTTAATAATGAATAAGCTTCAGCATGTATAGTTTCAAAACAACCAAATGTAGTAGCCATTGCTATCACTTCTGGTTTTCTAAACCATCCTGTAACTAATCCAGTCCAATAATCGTTTACTACTGTTTCAGTTTGTGCAAATCCTTTCAATATCCCTCCAACTATATTTTTTTCGTGGTCTTTCAAAGTAGTCTTCCAATCAGTCACGTCCTGTGCCATGGGTACTTCAGTCCATAGCCAATGTGCCTGTTGTTGTTTCATATAGTAATCAAATGCTTTGGGATATTCGAAGGGTTTATACACAACCCTTTCTTTCAGTAAACTCATATTAATAAATTTTATTTAGGTTAAACACAAAACGCCCCCGAAGATTCTCGAAAGGACGCTTTAATAAATATAATATATATCTAGCTTTCTGCACCATCGAGACTAAAAAATTTCTTCGCTATATCAGCATGAGGGCTAGTTTGTGAATTATCAAGTAATTCATCAGGATTAGCTTTACCTTCAAACGATATATGACCATTATTTGTATCCATTTTTACGTTATACGTCATTCCATCCATTCCATATCTATTCTTCATAACGTGAACTCTACCCGTACCTAAAACTTTATCTTCCTTTTGTCTGGATAACGATAGACATAAATCAGCTACCATCATCTTATCATAGGAACCTGCTGCTTTATCTCCTTCTATGATACTATCTCTAGCACCCATTCTATTTACTTGAGAAGGAGTAAGAACAGGAATTTTTAATTCTTTAGCTAGTCCTTTAGTAGCTATAAAATTATCATCTATTTCAAATTTTCTATCTTGATATTTTCCTTTACTCGGAGGCTTTAAATAATCAACATAATCTATAATTATCATATCAGGTTTATGATCCATATCGATACATTTCTGAACATGAGCTTTTATAGTAGAAATAGAAGCAGATTTAGGAGCATATTCTTTGATAATTAATTTACCTTTTAGATTATTAACGTGCTGTTGAACTTCTTTACGATGTTTATTTACTTCTTCTATTCCGTAACCAGTAAAATAACAATCGAATCTTTTACCAACATAATCTTCACCTAATTCTAAAGTATAAAAATTAACCTTATGCCCCATCTTTACTGCATGTGCTGCTATTGCAACCATAGTCCAAGATTTACCTCCTCCAGGACTACCAAATATAATAGTTAAATCACCAGGACCGAAACCACCTTGAATACCATCATTAAGTACTGGCCAAGGAGAAGGTATAGTAGGTCTGTAATCTACTCTATATCTTGATTCAATATCTTTTTCAAATTCGTGACCTATATTTTTATCTAATCCTGCTTTTAAAGCTTTTTCGATCATATTTCTAATACCATCATAATCTCCAGCTTTCAATAAATCAGCAGAATCTAATATAGCACTTTTCATTTCTTGATTCTTACAAAAGTTATGAAACTCTTCTTGTACGTATTCTAAATCGTCTTGAGAAGATTGGTAAGAGTTTCTAAGTTCTTCTTTAAGCGCAACTTGAAGAACATCGTTTTCAACCTTTTGAAGTTCTACTTTAAGTACGTCCATGGTAACAGTAGTATGATACTTATCGAAATATTCAACTACTTGTTTAATAATCCATTTATGAGCATCTGAATCGAAATACTCTTCTTTTAATACGTCTCTAATATTAAGTAGAAAAGCTTTATCGGTTAGAAGCGATCCTAATACCTTTAACTGGAAAGCTTTACCGTAAGCATTTAATTTTTGTAATGTCATAACTTTTATTTAAAAACCGTTAAACCCCTAAAATTTTGTAACCAACCTTCAGTATTTTTAGTTATACCTTCTATCTTATCAGTATCTAAAAGGTGTAAAAAAGCCCCTACTTGTAGGTTAGGTACATTATCTTTTATAGTATCAAATATATGATTTTTTTCGCTATTATCCAACAGTCCTTCATGTAAATTCATCAAATCATAATTTGTCTCTACTTTACCCCAATTGTGAAGTATTTTAGCAAATATTTTTTTATCTTCTAATCTCTTTTCACATATATCGTAAATGTATTGTAAACCACTTACTGGTTTTCTCGACATTAAAGGAAACTCTTTTATAATAGTTTTAAGACCTAATCCTTTAACTCCACTCAGCCCGTCCGAATTATCTCCTAATAGTGCTTTTACTATACTATAATTTTCAGGTAATACTCCAATATGATCTTTTATATTATCAGTATTTATTACAGTTTTCTTTATAGGAGAATAAACTTCAACATTTTTATTTACTAATTGTAAAAAGTCTTTATCAGACGATACTATAGTAATTTTTTTATTAGATTTAGAAGCTTGTAATGCCATATATGCAATAATATCATCGGCTTCTAATTTTTCCATTTCTAATGAATGCACTGGTAAGCAATCTAAATAGTCTTTTAATCTATCTACTTGTGCTGCTAATGATTCATACTCTTCGGCTTTACTATCAAACATACCCCAATTAGTTATTCTAGTATTAGTCCGATGAGCTTTATAATTAGGATCTATATTTTTTCTATTTACAGAAGATCCTTTACCATCAAATACGCATAATATTCTCGTAGGTTCAAATATACGAGTTACATAACCTAAAGAACGCAAGAAGCCAACAAGGCCTCCGATATGGTGACCTTGCGGATTCATTGCTTTGAGCATAGAGAAACTACGAATAAAAGTATTCATAGCATCCACAACCAAGATATGGTCGTTTAGCTCACGGGGTGGGGTTTCTTTAAGGTTAGATAAGATATTATCGTACGATTTACTCATTAATCTAATAGATTCGGTGTTATGTTTTCTTCTTCTAGATCTCCTTCTTCAATCAAATCAAAATCTAAACTACCAACAAGTTTTAACCAGTGATCTTTATACTGATCTTTATACTTATCTATAGCTCGTTTATCATCTGGAATAAATCCATGTTGAGTCATTACAACTCTTCCTCTAGATTGAACACCGCCTATATGATTCTTTTCTATCTGTACGTTAGTTCTTTTAGCGAACTCTACTTGTAATCCATTCTTAATAGCTTTTATTTTAGAAGTACCCGGATTAGTAATATTACCAAAAGTAACTACTAACGTAGCATCATACCACATAGACATACCACCTTTATTTTGTAGTTTCGGCATACCCATAGGAGATTCAGGTTTCTGAGTCCATACTTTATTAATCGCTACTAATGTATTAGTATACGGATTACCTAATTTTCTAGATAATAAAATCTTTTGATTAAGATTATTACCAAACTGAGTAGACATAGCTCCTGCATTCCACTCATTATTATTCTTATTAGATCTTACAGATAAATCACAAGGTACTGAACCAACTGAATCCCATAAAAATACCATATCATGAGGTAAGTTTCCTTTAGTCTGCTCGTCCATTAAGTCAGCCATATAAGCTGCTACATCTTCTATAGTATTTAATGTACCTCTATCAGCATATAAGAAAAATCCATCATAATCTGTTATATCTCCAGATTCATCAGTTATTTCAGTAATATCTAATCCCATCTCTTTAGCATGGTCCCAAGACCATTTCATCTCAGTGATAATGAAGACTGGGAGAATGCCCATTTTCTGAGCACTCACCGCTGCTTCAATTAGGGCAGTTGTTTTGCCCGTATCACTATGTCCACGCAATAGAGTGATGTGTCCGGTAGGTATGCCGGGTAAGGATGTAATATCCTGAAAGGCTTTAGATAATGGTATCCATCCTTGCTCCTTGAACTTTACGGAAGCATTGGAAAAACCTTTCTTCTTTTTAAATTTACCTAAATCAAAATTCGCCTTGACAGCTTTAGTAGCTGCTGCAATAGTCTTCTTTTTTGCCATAATTACTCGTTAAATAAATCATCAAATTTTTCTACTTTAGTTTGATTGCCAGCAGTAGCTGTCTCTAAAGTAAAGCCTGATGCTTTATTTGAGCTTTCTGGCTGTGTTGAAGTAGTCTCAGTAGACTCTTCAGCTCCAGGGTTTAAATAAGATTGTAATTGCTTCTTAATGAAGTCGTAATCATATTGAGTAAATACTTCAGTAGGATTCGGTTGAGTTTTTAACCAAGTATCTACTAAATCATTATTATCGGATAATGGAGTCTGTTTAGGTTTAATTCTTACACTAGTTTCAGGGTAAGGATTACCTTGTCTTTGCTCTACTACCATATCCCAACCATTCATTACGTCTGTAAAATCTCCAACATCTTCATCTTCAGCTAAAGCTAATAAAGCTTTATAAATAGTAATACCGAATCCCCATAATCTTACTCCCTGGTCTTCTTGACCTCTTACTACTACTGGAGCGAATATTCTAGTTTTCGGTGTTAATTTACCAGCTAAAGACCAATTATCTTTATCAGATGTCTTCTTTAACTCTTTTACGAACTCTTCTACTGGATCTTGCTTACCGAAATTAGATAAAGCGACCATAGGGTATTTTCCAACACCGTAGTGAAACTTTAACTCTTTAAAAGGAAATGCAGGATCGAAAACAGAAGGAACGATTCTAATTACTTGTTTACCAAGTTCAGGTTTCCAAAATATCTTGGAATAGTCAGTTTTCTCTCTTTGAGAATTACTGTCGTTGTTTAAAGCATTAAGCTTTTCTTTAATTGCGTTTAAGTCCATAGTATAACTTTTTTTTATTTTATAACTTATTAATAATAATATAGGAAAAAAAAATTAATTATCCAACTCTATTATACGAAAAAGTTTGGTATTAATTCTTTTTAATTCAGAACCCTTAGTAAGTAATATACAATTTCTGTAATCACTCCAATTGATCTTATATGAAGTATCTAATACTCCACCGTTCAATTCTTTTATAACTGTATTTAATGCATTGATAGTATATAATGTATTAGATTCTTTTTTTCTATGTACTAAAATAGTATTTTCCAAAAAGTTTGATACATTACCGAAATCTACATTATACGTACAAATATATTCGTCTTGACTCTTTGCATATAAGACAAAAATTTTGTTGTAGATTATATTGTACTTACTCTGTATGACCTGTAGAGTGTTATCTAAGTCAGATTCAGTTGAGAAAGTGCAGAATAGTTTATTACTCATATCGTCGTTTATAGTAATTCTATCGAGATCGTACTCGAAGTTTACTTTTTCCGTAACTAATTCCATTTTAAATAAATATTTAATTAATTTATAAAACTAGATTTTGTGAGAATTTAAATTTAACAGGATATTTATTATCTCTGCTCATAATTCTCTCAATATCTAGTAAAGTTTGTTTACCGTCTTCTTTTGAAAAGTCAAATAATATAGCATCATACGTGTATAAAGCTATCTTAGTCTTCTTATCTTTCAAATATCTTAATACATCCTTTAAAATTAAAACATTATTAGATGTTTCTAATGATTGCATCATATAATTCATTAATTTAGCAGGATTCATCCTTTTAAGTTTACTAGTAAAAGGTTTATCTGATTGCGGATTACATACCTCACCGGTATCTTGGTATATTTTCCACATATTATCAATATACTCTTGTATTAATTTAAAAATCTCTAAATTTTTATGTTTTTTTGGTATTTTTCCATAGATTGCTTGGAAATTTAACTGTTTTGCTTCAGAATATTCATCTTCAGTTATTTCTTCTTTATTAAAGTATAATTTCGCAAGCTGTTTATGAGCTGATTCCTCATTTAACTTATAGTTAATTTGATCACAAAGTAAACGCAAGTGATAACCGTCAAAATCAAACTCAACAAACTTGTCGTTTTGAGGTTTGAAACACTTTCGATGTTTCTCAGATTTAGGAATAGCAGCGAAATTAATGCTATTATGAGCATTAGTAGGTCTAGACGTTGCATTGTATAAATTATATGATGTTAATACTGTATTGTTATAAATATTATATAAAGGATTCTTTGGTTTAAATAATTCGTTAAAAGCATTATAAAAAATACCTAATCCTTGCTGCTCAATTAAATAAAATACATTACTGCAAGTTTCATTATAAAAATCGAACCCTTTTGGTATATCTTTTTCTAAAATATCTTTTATTTTACTAAAATTTTCTTCGCATTTTTCATGATGTTTCGATAAAGGTATAAGTTTATTGATATCTTTAAAATTAGAATTTTTACTATAAAAATAGTTATAAGTCTTATTACTATGAAAAATATCCAATCTATCATACTCTATCATAGAATATAGTAATGAAATATCAATTAATCCACGGGTATTAAAGTGGTATATAAAGTCTTTTCTATTTAATGTATAAAGTGTATCGAATGTATCTAGAACTTGGGAGACACGGTTTTTTGAAATATTAATACCTTCGTCGTGTTCCACAGGAATAATGTAACCTTTATTAGATTCTAAAGGTCTAATATATAGAGCAACAGTAGTAGAAAGTTTAGGATGAATGTTATCGTTATTAGAAATAACTTCTACGTAACCTTTTTTACCATAACTTTTTAGTTTCTCTATCTGATTATCAGATTCAACTATATAAAACATTTAATAACAACCTTTTTACTAATATATAAAAAATAATTTTAAGAAACAACTTTAATAAGAAGAACCTCGGTTTCTACCACTTCCCCCTCCTGATGCTCCTAATTGAGCTACTTGTCTTTCTAATGCTGCTATTCTTTGTCTATCAGTATCTCTATCTTCTTGTAATTGTTCGATAGTTTCTTTTTGTTCTTCTTCGTACCTTTCTTTTTCTTCAGATGCTGCTTTAGCTTCATCCATTTTTTTCTTCTGTTTAGCATCTATAATATCTTCTTCTTTGATAGGAGACTTTCTAGGAGGTTTAGGATCAAATGTAAACTCTTCTTCAGGTTGAGGTTTAAGTATAGGGGGTAAGATAGATTTAGGACCTTTAAACATTTCTGGAAAAGGTACTAACTTATCATGTTTTTTAGCTACATGTACTGCACCAACCATAGCTCCTTCTGAAGGATGTATATGGTAAGGACCTACGTATTCTTGTCCTGTTCTTTTATTAACAAATTCTTTACCGTTAGTAAATAGGTTTTCTCTAACTTTAGGTCTTTTAGGTTTAGGTAACTGAGATATTTCACTATCAGATAAAACAAACTGACCAGGATCTTTTAATATCTGAGCTCCAATACCTGGTAATATTTGTTCGGCTTGATTTATTACATCTTGATTTTTAGATTCAGTACCAGGATGTAAGTACCCATTTATTAATTGATCTTTCTTAGGTCCAGTTACATACCATTCTATTCTTAAAACTCTTCTATATAATTTATCTGCGTCTTTTTCAGCTCTATAACTATCTTTTTTAACTTCTATTATTTTTTCATTTCGAGAATCTTTAATGAAAAATCTTGGAAAAGAACCTTTTGCATAATCTTTAGAATTAGGAGGATTAAGT
>TARA_A100001201_G_scaffold93081_2_pt1 | contig 10331 bp, 7 predicted proteins | sample TARA_A100001201 | Tara Oceans TARA_A100001201 (sample SAMEA2619872) | marine metagenome | biome: marine biome (ENVO:00000447); feature: surface water layer (ENVO:00002042); material: "saline water (ENVO:00002010), including plankton (ENVO:xxxxxxxx)" | depth 5 m | reverse complement strand
TGTTCGATCCACACGTAACTCAAAAGGTCACCCTTGGATCGAATTGGTACCACCACTTCACTCCCACCGTTGAAAGTGCCGATATAATCCATACGTTCGGGTTTGATAGCAAAGTTTGTGTAACGTTTGTAGTTCTGGCGCCAAAAACTCACTTGTGGTTCGCCGGTTATATAGGCATCCTGAGCCCCGACTGAAACGAGATCGACAAGTGCAGCTGACATAATTATTATTAAACGATATTAAAATTTTAGGTACATAACGAAGTATGGTTGTCTTTCAGGCACTCACCTGGGAGACGAAAGACACGGATGACGAGCACTTGATCAGCATCTTTGGAAAAACACACGAGGGTAAATCTGTGTGTGTCACAACCGCGTTTACACCTTATTTTTTTGTGAAGCTTCCAAGGAATGTCACTCAACAAAGGGTACAAATCATATATAACAAAATCGAGAAGGCGTGCCCTGGCTGTCTTTCCAGTTACAACACGATTCACCGTAAGGATGTTTGGGGGTTTCAGAATAATGAGCAATTTCCATACCTCCAGTTGTTCTTCAAGAATCTTGCTGCGAGACGGATGGTTGCTGGTAGATTAAGACGACCTTTGCCAGATGAATCGATTAAACTCAAGATATATGAATCTAACTTGGATCCAGTTTTGCGACTCATGCATAGAACTGGTATTCAGTCAACTGGATGGTTGGACAGTGGTGACGAGTGTTACTCCGCTCACAATGCGCATGTTGACATTGATCTGGAATGTAAGAATTGGAGGAAACTCACACCGGTCGAAAATCCAGAAACAGCTCCATTTGTGGTTGCGTCTGTGGATATCGAGTGTAACAGTTCAACTGGTAAATTTCCAGATGCTGATATAGAAGGTGACGCGTGTTTTCAAATTGCAATTTCCCTGTGTAAATTTGGGAGTGACGAACCCTATGATAAAACGTGCTTGTGTTACAAAACCACAGATCCAAATCTTGAAGGTTCAAACGTAATTTCGTATGCTACTGAACGTGAAATGCTTGAAGCATTCCGAGACTACTTACACGAAAAGGACGTTGATATCATTACTGGCTGGAATATTTTTGGTTTTGATCTTGAGTACCTCATGAAACGCGCAATCGTCACTAAGTGTAATTTGAAATTCTTTCAACTGAGTAAGTTACGTGGATACAATTGCGAACTTAAACTCAAGAAACTGTCTTCGAGTGCCTTGGGTGATAACGACCTGAAACTGGTGAGTATGCCTGGTCGTTTTATTTTTGACTTGTTTCATGAAGTCAAAAAAGGCTATAAACTTGACTCGTATAAATTGGACAATGTATCTAAGTTGTATCTTGGTGATAACAAAATTGATATGCCCGCAAAGGAGATGTTTGCCCGTTACAAGGAAGGTGATCCCGTGAAATTGCGGGAAGTTGCTGAATATTGTATTAAGGATACCCTTCTTCCGCATCGCCTCCTGTCTAAATTGTGTATCCTGATTAACCTTCTAGAGATGGCTAAAGCGACATGGGTGCCCCTGTGTTTTCTCGTAGAAAGAGGACAGCAAATTAAGGTGTTTAGTCAACTCACAAAGAAAGCTCGAGAAATGGGATTCATGGTACCCACGATTCAGTATGGTCAACTCGCCGAACAAGGGTATGAAGGTGCGACGGTTCTTGATGCACAAAAAGGTGCATATTATAAACCAATTACTGCTCTAGATTTCGAGGGTCTATATCCGTCAATTATGATGGCTCATAATCTATGTTATTCAAGTCTTGTGATGGATCCAAAATATGAAAATGTCCCGGGCGTTGAATATGAAACCTTTGAGATTCCAGTTCCGAGTAAGGTCGAAGGGCAACCACCCACAAAACGGGTGTGTAAATTCGCACAAGGGGTTCCAACGCTTTTACCTAGTATTCTTATCGAACTGAAGCAATTCAGAAAACAAGCGAAGAAGGATATGGCGACGTCAACTGGTGCACTCAAAGCCATGTACAATGGTAAACAACTGGCCTACAAAATTAGTATGAACTCTGTGTATGGGTTCACTGGTGCATCCAAGGGTATGCTTCCGTGTGTAAACATCGCGTCAACTGTGACGACGAAGGGTCGTAGCATGATTGACCAAACAAAGGAGTACGTGGAAAAGAACTTTCCGGGTGCAAAAGTAAGGTACGGTGACACCGATAGTGTAATGGTCGAATTCGATGTGGGTGACCGCAAAGGTATCGAAGCTGTGGAATATAGTTGGGAAATCGGTGAACGAGCCGCCGAAGAGTGTACTGCACTCTTCAAAAAACCAAATAATTTGGAACTTGAAAAGGTATATTGGCCCTATTTTCTATACAGCAAGAAGCGTTATGCTGCTAAACTTTGGACACAAGGAAAAGATGGAAAAATGAATATGGATTACATTGATGTAAAGGGTCTTCAACTCGTGAGACGGGATAACACAGCACACGTACGTGAAGTGTGTAAAGAGCTTTTGGATGTTGTGCTTGAAAGTAACGATACTGAACCTCCGAAAGCACTCGCGCTTCAAAGAGCTCTCGAGCTGATTGAAGGGGATGTTCCCAACGAAAAACTCACACTTTCACAGAGCTTGTCTGATTCCTACAAGGTTAAGGGGAATAGCGTGTCTATAAATAGCCCAGGTATTGTAGATATCAATCAAGCACACGTCCAAGTTGTACGCAAAATGCGAGAGAGACAACCCGGTTCGGAACCGCAGTCAGGTGACCGCGTGCCTTACATTCTCGTGAAGACTGAAGATCCGAAAGCAAAGGCATTTGAAAAATCAGAAGATCCCAAGTATGCGAAAGATAATAACGTACCAGTTGATTATGAGTACTATTTCATGAATAAGTTCATCAATCCGGTGTGTGATCTCCTTGAACCACTTTTTGAGGACCCGAAGGAAGAAATTTTTGGTGAACTCCTCACCAAAATTAAACCTAAAAGAAGACCAAAAAAGAAAAAGGAGACACCTCTCGACGAACTCCCATTTAAAAATTAGGCGCTATACTGTAATAAGGGTATGCGGGTTTCTGATAATTTAAATAGGGTATTCAATGATGAGGTAGAGAAAGCATGCCATGAACGCATGTTAATTTTTGTGCAGACCATATCTGCTATTCACAACATACCACTCAAGCTTTTGCTACGAGATATGCCAAATCCAGGTGGGTATTGTTTGGGTATTAAGAAAGGTGGGCAGCCCTGTACGAGAAAGGCGAGTCAAGATGGATATTGTTTATCGCACGCAACATCTAGCAAACTACATGAACCCGTGAACGTAAATACCACTGTGTTGAGACACAATCATACATTCCCACCCCTGTTTAAACTCGGGTGTCCCGCATGTGAAGCTTCATCTAGTAACCAATTTAGAGATTTGAAACTTATGATGTAATATGAAGAAATCGGATATCCTACTAAATTCAATCGATGCATTTTATGGTACCCCCGAAAATGGAAGGACGCTTTCGCAAATTCTTTCAAAGACGGGTGGTATCTCCCTTAGAAATTTGGAATGGTTCATCACGAACTATTCCAAGAAAACGAATTTGATGTATAAAACAATCGATGGTAAGATTTTCAGTGTACACTGTGCTTATAAATCAACTCTCGACGGATATAGCAAGAAATTGTTCGACCCATTTTGTCGATCAGATAAAATCTCGTATAAGATACCCGGAACAACTGATGAAATTAATACGACTGTTGCACAGCTCAATTTCATCAAGTGGTGTATTAAGAATGGTATTATTTCTTATATAAAAGAGCACAAAGACGCTCTATTTGGGAAATGACGCAATCATCATGGTTCCGCCATCTTGACCTAAAACAATTTCATCTCCACTCATTAAATCCCCTGTACCGTATTCACCTACGTTAGCTGAATACGATAAAGGTTCAACTCTTGTACTGAGATATCCGTTTTCAAAGGTGAGAGTGGTATAGGTTGAGTAGTATATATGACACGTGAATTCTTCATTTCTTGTACCATGATGTGGGTTAATAGTACATTCGAGAGTGGTTCTATTGTTTTTGATATTCGTAAAGTCAAGACTGCCCGATGGATCTACATTACGTGGATTCATAGAAAAACTATATGTGTATATATTTCTAGGCGTTCCATGGAATTTGTGATTTAATGTGGTGAGATACCTATAATAATGCGAATCTGGATTGTTTATGTTTGGTAAATCTTCTCCATTTATAGTGATTTTTGCGTTTATTGCTATATCATCTGATATTGAATCATTTGCTTTCGTGTATGATGGGAACGGTGTAAGATTGAAACGATTGTGATAATAGTGTGTGTTTTGGGTAAGGTATGCACTATGTGCAGGTAAACCATTATTTAATACCGCGGCGTTACTCGCAATTGTTTCATCTTCAAATAATTTGTTTCTGAAGAAGAAGTGGAGTGTTTTCACCCGACCCTGTGGAGTAAGTTCAATTTTGAATTTGTCCTTACCGGGTTCTGTATCGGCTTTGGGATGTGTGTGAAATATATCGGTTATCATTTCATACTTAGAAGACATGTAAAACAATCTTTCTTCTTGCGTGACTACTATTTCTTCTGTCACTATATCAAAACCGGATAAAGTTAAATCAGTTGGCTCATCCGTAAAAAATGTTTGTGGTCTGAATTCTATATCGAACTCAAGCTTTTGTTTGTTCATAGCGCACAAGGGAAAGTATGGGCGATTGTGAACGTTTGTCTCGTAATCCGAAGACTCGTACCTTCTTGAAAAAAAGAACGGTATGGGTACATAGACAAATGTTTCGTTGAGTCTTAATAGATTGAGCGCATTTGATACTATAGTTTCTCGGTTTAAAAATCTATTATCTGTGTAATCTCTACTAATGTGCTCCGCGTGATCCAAATATAATTCATCATAAATGAATCCTATGTCATCTTTGTATATTTCAATGACGGTTTCGTCTACGCGCATTGTGATACTTTTGAACAAGTGTTTACCCACTTTATCGGCATAATTATAATCTGTATTCGATAGACCTGGTAACTTTATTCGTATGTACATGTTGCACAAAAGATCGCCCATGTTCATTGGATTAAATGACGCTTTCACGGTTTCGCCAAATGGCCATTTTGGTGAAGCATTAGATGGCTTGTTTATATTAAAACTCCTATGAAACTTTCTAAATTCAGAATGTCGCTTTGGATCATATTTAAAGAGTGATTCTTTATCCAAAAGATATGTGTCCTGACCACCTATAGCAGTCAAACAAAGTGCGGCACCGGTGTCTGGTCCGGATCTATCACACATACTACTTATTGCTTATATATTTTTAAATCAGATTTCCACATGTCCAAGTGTGTGGTCGCATCCAATATTTTCAATTCTTCGGTAGCTTTTCGTGTATCTTCCATGAGTGATTGTACTGCCTCTTTCGTGTATTGGTATGTCTTAATGTTGAGCAAATAGTCATATGAACCATCTATTTTATCGTATGATTTTGAAATTTCACTTTCGAGGTCGCTCTTCTTTCTCTTGAAGACAATGATACGTTCGTTAATCACCGCATCCACGAAACGAGACATATTCTCAAGCTTCTTGGCCTTCTCTCTGAGAACAGCGATGAGATGTTCCTTTCGTTTCTTGTATGTGTGCATTCTCACTTCGATGAAATCAACCAAAATGTCTTCTGGACTTTCATATTTCTTGATACCCTTGGTTGGGTGAAACAAATGCATGTTACTCACGTGAAACGATTTTTGGAGCTTGAAATCTTTGATGAGATTCTTCCCTCTGTATCCCGTGATTGTGAAATCCACATTTTCAGTCGTGCTGTTATTCACGAATCCAGAGATGACCTTCTTCTCTGCGAGACCATCCAAGTATTCCTTGTAGTCTTGTGTCCAACGCCCCGGTGGAAGTTCTGTAATCTTGAGATTCGTTCCCGTGCTGTTGCCTGACCATACACCCTCTGTAATCCAAAGTCCATCCTCATTCTTGAAAACACGACCCTTGAACTTGTCAAACCACGGTTTCATCTCCTTGAGAGACTGTCCAGAAATAGCTCGTTCTATGTTCTCACAGATGTCCTTCGGATTAAATGGCGGAACATAGCAACTGAAGCCAGTACCGATACCTTCCGTTCCATTAATGAGAACGGTCGGTAAGATCGGTACATAATATTCGGGTTCAATCGGACGCCCATCGTCGTCAAGGTATTTGAGTACCGCATCATCCCGTGAATCGAAGAGTTTTCTCGAATCTTTAGTGAGCTTCGTAAAGATGTACCTCGTTTGGCTCGCATCTTTACCACCCATGAGTCTCGTACCGAACTGACCACACGGTTCGAGGAGATTGATATTGTTTGAACCCGTAAAATTGTGTGCTAATTTTACGATCGTATCTGCGAGAGACACCTCCCCGTGATGGTACGCCGATGTTTCTGCGACATATGCAGCCAACTGCGCAACCTTCATTTCATTCGTCAAATTCTTCTTGAAGCACGAATACATGACCTTTCTTTGAGAAGGCTTGAGACCATCACATACGTGTGCGATGGATCGCTTCAAATCCGCGAGACTGAAATTTACCAGATCCTTGTGAATGAATTCTGTGATATTGATTCTTTCAACGTTTCCATATGGGATTTCAAGCTCCGAACTCTCCTTTTCGGTGCTTTTTAAGAGCCACGTCTTACGAGAATCAGCTTTTGTTTTATCAAATGCGAGTACCACGGAATCATCCGTCTTTTCATCCGTGTCAAACTTGACCGTGAGCTTTTCAATATTCTTGAAATACTCTCTCGCTTCGGCAGATGTAGAGGTACCGAGACCCTTGTAATACTTAATCTTCCACCCAGACTTTCCATTTCCATACCACAGTCTAAACATAGAATCGGTGTAAAACGACATTGTTTGAGACCCTTTGGTCGCTTTGATAATAGGTGTGACCATGCTCACCACAAAATTTAGGTCAAGTAAGCTCGGCCAGAAGTAATGAATCATGTTGAGCACGAGACCTTTGATGTGACTCCCATCGGTATCGGCATCAGTCATAATCATGAGACGACCATATCGCAATTCATTCAGTGAAGTATACACTTTACCCTGCTGCAACCCAAGAATCTTCTTGAGATCACTGAACTCCTTGTTCTCTGTGAGCTGTTTGACGGACGCATCTCTCACATTCTTACACTTTCCTCGAAGTGGGAATACGCCGTAATAATCTCTTCCAACCACCGAAAGACCCGCGACTGCGAGAGACTTGGCGGAATCACCCTCTGTAATGATGAGCGTACACTTTTCAGATTGTTGCGTCCCCGCCTTGTTCGCATCATCCAACTTTGGGATACCAGTGATTTTAGACTTTCTCGCACCATCAGTTTTTTGAAGCTCTTTCATCTCTTTGAATTTGGAGAGTGCCATCAATTCTGATTGAACACTCGTCTTGAGAATATCCTTGATGAGCTTTTTCGTGGGCTCAAATTTGCTCCCAAATTCCTGTGGTTTAAGTGTACATTCGGATTTGACCTGACTACTGAATGTCGGATTCACGAGTGTTGCTCGTACGAATACCATGAATGAGTTCTTCACTTGTTGCGGTTTGAGTTTGATCTTCTTTGCCATCTCATCGATGATATTGGACGCGAGGATACCCGCCACGTGATCCACGTGACTCCCACCCTTCGTTGTACAGATACCATTCACGAAAGACACTTGTTCAAACCCATCTTCGGATGGTACGACGCACACAGACCATCTATCCGACATACATAAGCAAACCTCGTCAGATTTCGTGTGCATTCTGGCATAGTCACTGAACGCAGTTTTTGGAAGCGCTTCGCCTTGGAACTTGATTTTACATCCATGTGTGGTACAGATGTTCGCATCATAGACCCGCTTTTCAAAGATTTTGAAAATGTGATCGTCCATCGCAGACATACCAAATCTCGACCAATCAGGTGTGAATGTGATGCATACACTCGAGGTCGCCCCCGCGTAACTGCGCATCTTCGGCTTTCCACACGTCTTCATGTTATTCGACCATTCTTGTGTATATGTCGTTTTGTTTTCGGAATCCTTGATTTTGATGGAGAATTTGCTTGAATACACATTCGTCAGCTTTGCACCGTACCCATTTCTACCACCCACAACACGCTGTTGCGAATCATCGTAGTTTGTACTCGTGAGAAGATGCCCAAACGTGAGTTCTGGATTCCAAATCTTCTCCTTTTCGTGTTCCTTTACTTCGATGCCCCCGAGAGGTCCATTGTTCTCAATGCTGATTTCACCCTTCTCTCGGTCGATTTTTACAGAGATTGACGTTACCTGTTTCGGATAGAGCGAATTACGGTCGATCGCATTAACAAGAATTTCGTCAAAAATCTTGAGAAGCGCTGGCGCATAGATGACAGTCTTCTTTTCAAAACCTTCACCTTCTTTGACCCAATATTGCTCGCCAACACGAGACACAGGGCCAACATATGAGTCAGGTCTCTTCAAGATGTGTTCCACGTGCGTGAGTTTCTGAATACTTTCGCTCATTGTCCTTACTTTTTAATAAACGAGGCTTCCACTTAAGCCATTTTCTTAAAAACAAAGGTAGGGGTCTTTAGTTGAATCAATCACCAAATTTCATTACAACGTCATTGAAATACGCCACGGCTGCTTCGGACGGAACTATTTTTTCAAAATTTTCAAGTGCAGCTGACAAGATTGAACCATTCTTACAATCGTTGATCAGGTGCCTATGTTCATTTACATCGACACCCAAAGTTACCGCATGGTCTTTATTTCGAATGAGGTACTGTGTGTTCTTAAAATTGAATACTTTAGCCAGAAAAATAGAAATATCATTTCTATTATTTTTGAATTTCTTACCGTAGCATCGAGGTAGGAACTCATCGATGACATATTTTGATTCTATGAGTAGTTGTTCGGGTGTTAAACTCAGTTCGTGTTCCGGTAAAATACCATCATATGTGGAAACAAATCTATCTCTCATGTATATCAAATATTCATCGTATGTCATCCCTATGACATTTTCAATGTACGTATTATTCTGAGACTTTAAAAAATTTTGTCTGTCTGCAAGAACCTTGGAGGATAAGCGCCTCCAGTAACTAGAAGTTATATGCATCGGACACTTGCAAGCATATGCATGTTGCCACCCGACGCGGTTATAGTGTTTTATACCCGAATTATATGGATGAATACACATGGTTCTGCGATGCCCTTTTGAATCGAAATGTGTGACGACGTGTGCACCTTCAATGAAGGGAAATATATCCGGCTGAATTTCAGATCTGGCGACAGATGGCTCACACAGGTTGATCGTGTATCGTATGACCGAGTCGAAATTCGATAAGTATTTGGACATAAGATAGCTTTCTATCTCTTCATCAGATGAAGGTATCGGATTCGGTTTATAAAATCTCTCAATTTCCTTCAACGAGCGAAATCTCTTACCCTCACCATAATAGTACGTATCGGTCATACCAGCCGTCTTACCACTCGCACGCACTTCAACTTCAACCCTGAAAATATATGGATCGAACCCATATCTAGCGGACATTCGGATGAACTTTTCGCGAGCTTCTTCGCCATACGTCGCGAGTTTGACTTTCAATTGTGACCCATCATATACAAACGAGACATGTATGTCATTACTGACTACCCTACCCATATTTTTACCTTACTTTTTAATAAACGAGGCTTCCACTTAAGCTATTTTTTAAAAACAAAGGTAGGGGTCTTTATTTTTGACCTAAGTTCACAAGATCTGATTAATTTGTAATCAAAAATGAACACTTTTGCAGAAACCATCCAAAACGCATTCCACTTTTTTATTTTACAATCCATCGTAGGAGGTGTCCACGATTTGATTGTTGATAGACATCGCATAATCTAAACCTAAGTCACACATACCCATCCATGTAATCAAACATTTTGAAAATGACCTACGAACAGTGCCTCGCCGACGCTATGCGCATGTACCGGGTGGATTCCCCCACCGATAGATGTACGAAACTCGCAAACGCTACCTGGAAGATGAAACAAAAATACGCGCAACTCAGAAAAGACAAACAGAGTCGAGTCATTCAAGTCATAGACAAAGCACCCGAACGGGCGGTAGAAAAAAGACACGCAGTACACACTTGCCAAGCAGTGACTCTGGCTGGAAAGCCGTGTGGATTTAAGGCTACGTGTGGTGGTTTCTGCAAGAAACATCAACCGAAGATAAAATATTAGTGTACTATAAATGTTAGACCAAGAGACGCTTCGTCCAGTTGTAATAGCCATGGCTCTCTATGTCGCTATCGCCAAGATTGTCCCAGATACCGTAAAG
>TARA_A100001201_G_scaffold2240_3_pt1 | contig 10337 bp, 15 predicted proteins | sample TARA_A100001201 | Tara Oceans TARA_A100001201 (sample SAMEA2619872) | marine metagenome | biome: marine biome (ENVO:00000447); feature: surface water layer (ENVO:00002042); material: "saline water (ENVO:00002010), including plankton (ENVO:xxxxxxxx)" | depth 5 m | reverse complement strand
ACGTTGTATAACTGCCAGCAAATTCCTTCGGCTGCCAGACATTGTTGTCGTCGTATTCACCGAAGTCAGACGCAGCAAGTGCTTGACCGTCGATGAAGTGAACTTCGGCTAAATAAATATCAGCGTGAGTCGTTTCACCTGTATCTCTACCAATTTGATGTTGTAACGTGCTATTGATAGCAGTATCTACGTTAGAAATAGCAGTAGCTTGCTGATACAACGCACCATTTACATAGCACTTGACTTGATTGGAACTAGCCGTCGTATCGACTGACACTAATATGTGATACCAGGCACTAAAATCACGCAGCTTGCCACCGTCATAGAGAATATTTGTTGCGCCAGTCGCAACGTTAATGTGCCCATTAGCGTGAAAAGTGATTCTGAAAAATCCTGTATCACTAACAGTTGTTCCTGCAGTAAATAAAGCAGTGTGATTAGAAGGATCCGCACATCGCTTTACCCATCCACTCCAAGTCCACGTCTTGCGGTTACCTGCAGAACTTGGGGTGCGATTGAGATATGCGCTATCACCGCTGTTAAATCGCAAGCTGCGTTCAATCTTGTACGCTCCTCCTTGTCCACCTGAAGCGCCAATAAGAGCATTACTATGGAAATGTGCCATCTACTTACCGCGTATAGTTCAGTGTAGCAACGGCATGAATTTCAGTACTACTTTTGCAGATGTAATCTACCCGATCCACGGCACTAGCAGTTGTAGTCAAGGTTGGGACAGTTCCTCCTGCAAATTTCCAATTATTATGCCAACCAGTAGTACGAGAACCGGTCGAGTCCTGCACTAGAAAAATAGAACCGCTTTGTCCAGCCACTGCATTTGTTGGTGCACCGATAGTGCTGACAGTGCCGTTCAAAGTAAGCGTAAAATTATTTGAAAGAGAAAGATCAACAGCCACAGTGCTAGAGGCGTTACTCAAAGTTGTAACTTCTGCAATTGCAGCAGCGTTGTATGTCTTTACTCCTGTGATTGTCTGTGCTTCTTCTAGAGTTTGGAAGGAGCGTGCAACACCGTTTTTAGCTAGTCCTACTTCACCTGATGAAGCGCGGTACAGTCCTGTATCACTATCGCTGGTGAAAGTGACTGATGGTGCGGTATTGCTTCCGTCTGGAAATTTGCTTCCAGCTGTCACATAATCGGCACCAGCCAAAACAACACCGAAGAAGGCGTGGCCATTGGTTGGAGCAGAGCTGAAAACAATATTTGTTCCGACTAAGTTAAAACCTGCAGAACCAGATGGGTCAGGCTCCTGAATAACACCGTTGACCGAAATTAAACACTGCTGTGCATTTACAGGAAAAGGTGAAGGCGCTACCCCACCAACTTGAAGTGCGAAGCTAGTCTCACTTCCGTTAAAACCAGAGCTAATATCATCAATAATTCGATAGCGGCTAGCAGCTACTTGAAGATCATTACCGATATAAGACATTTTTTATCAAGCAGGTGTAGAACTAGGCTGGACGGGCCATGTAATATCTTCTAATCTAGCGGAGCTATATGTCTGCGGAAGGTCTCTCAAAGCCTGTCTATATGCCGCCCATTGGGCTTGATCGACAGAAGCACCTGGTGTCATAGTCCAGTCAGTGCTGGTTAGTAAGTAATCACGCTTCTCACGGACAATATCCCAAGTTTCATCAGCTTTTTCCAGAACCTTTTCAGGAGTCAATAGCTTCTCTACTTTTGCCTCAAGAACAGCTATCTTAGCCTCTAATTCATGGTAATTAGAGATCGTTGCAATTGACGTAAGTGCCATACTTTATCAAGTTTGCTCAAGGTAGCTAACTGAAATATCTAATGTTGTCGCTGTATCTGAGCGTGCGCGTAAAACATCACTAGACTCCATAATGATCTTAGATCCTGAGATTAACTCAAGAGACGATCCTGAGGGAACCGGGGCGTTGCGAATAATATAAACATCGTCTCCTGTATTTGTCACTAAATAGACATCGACATCAGCCGCAGATGAACCTTTGTTTGATACCAGCACACTCAAGATGACAAGAGTGGCACTACCCCCTGCTGATAAGACATTAGTGTTAGCACTCGATACAGCATCTGTAACCAGGCTGGACTTGGTGTTGATTTTAAAAGTGTTTGCCATATCAGCCTAAAGCAACAATTAATGCGATGTTAGAGTTCTGAGCTCCAGAAACGTTCAAATTACCAGAGATTGTCACGTTGCCTGGAATGGTTACAGCGCCTGCTGAGTCTATTGTAAGTCTAGCAACTCCTCCAGTCACTAAACTAAGCTGATCCGGACCGGGGCTAATGATTCCTGTGTTTGGATCAGAAGCAAACTTCAGTGCACAGCTTGTAAGTGATCCAAGAGACAAAGCAGAATTTGTCCCATCTTCACGTAAAAGAGGGAACCCTCCTGTGGTCACTGCATCATGAACAACGCATGAACTCTTCGTGGTGTCAACTGTAACCTCACCGAGGGCGCCTTTAAAGGTTTGGTGCTGAGCAGAAGTTCCTCTGCGGAATTGTACTTGGGTTGCCATAACGTTATCCTAATGCAACTGCGATTGCTGTAGCAAAACCTTCGTCTGCAATTGTTCCGTTTACATCAGGAACAGTAAGCGTCCGTGTGGTGCCTGAGCTCACACCTGACACTTCAAAGGCAAGCTGCTTAGTGTTGTCACTATTATCGCGGACCCTAAACCCGTCATCATTAGTGATGATTGTATTGCAGGTGAAAGAAGTCAGACCAGCAAGAGTTGTAGCGCTAGAACCAAGCGCGATCCCTGTTGTGCCGATAGTAATCGAACTATTTGCTAACTGTGCATTTGGTATTGCGTTGGTGCCAAACTCACCAGTGCTGTTGTTGTAAGTTAATCCTGAACCCGATGCAACACTCAGGTGAGCGCGGGCCTCTGCTGCACTGGGTCCAGTGTACGTAATGACGCCTGTCGAGCTGTTATAAGATAATGAACCGTCTCCGCCGGAGTCTGTTACTGATACTTGGCCTCTAATATTCGCAGCTGTAACAACAGAAAATGTGTATGCTCCGGTACCGCTGTTATAGGCGAGAGATCCAAACCCTGTACCACTGTTCGCTGCACTTAAAGAACCCAATAAAGCGACTGTGCCGCTGGCATCTGGGAGACTGATCGTGCGGTCAGCTGTAGGGTTTGTGGCCGAAATTGTAGTTTCGTGCGCATCAACCCCAGATCCTTCGAACGTGATGCCTCCTGAAGCAAGCTTTATGCTGTTCGCAGCACCATCGGCACCGACGTTCAGAGTGGTGCTTGCAACTACGGTTGTCGACGTGAGGCTCGTCAATCCTGCAAGCGTTGAGGCTGTAGCCCCTAAAGAAACAGCGGTAGAACCAATCGTAAGGCTGGAGTTAGCCAGTTGTGAGTTTGGGATCGCACTGGTTCCTATCTCACCAGTGCCGCTATCAAGTGTCAGACCTGATCCAGAAGCTACAGATAGCGTGCCGATAACATCTGAACTTGTGGGTCCGGTATAAGTGATTACACCAGAAGTCGAGTTGTAGGAGAGTGATCCTAAACCACCAGAGTCTGTAACACTCACAGCGCCGCGAGATCGCGCATTGGTGAAGTACTGATTTGTTCCCTCTGACAAATCAGACGTACTATTACCAGCCAGGTCTAGTTTGTCCGAAGAAGTATTTAACTCCTGGAAGAGACCGGCATTGAGAATAAGTGACTTTCTTGTTGCCATTTGTGATTCCCTTTCAGTTTAAAAACTTGTGGTAATTAAACTGTCTATTTACCCATCCTATCGCACGTATTAAGTTAACAGGATAGGGGGTTCAAGATGAATGGCGAGGTTAGTTGTACTAATTCCTTCACCGAGCCTAACCAAATACTTTCCTGCACCTGAAGGCGGTGTAGAAACAATGCCACCATTGACGCCTAAATAATGCGTATTTCCCGCATCAAGACCACTTTTTGCAATAATACCAACAATCAGAACACGCACTGTCTGCCCTGCTGATTTTGCTGTTTGCACAAGACCTACGACTGTAGCCTCGTCAAGAGTTCCATTGTTACTTGCCTTACCTACCTTGCCGTCACTAGCACGAGCATAGACAGCATCCCCCTGTGCTACATCTTCAAACGCCTCGGCCCCAAAGCCAGCAACAGAGTAAACGGTCCTGCCGGATAATGTATCTTTTAAATCAATTAAGACACCTACCAAACCCTCTGGATTTTGGGAATAAGGCTCGTAGTTTGTGCTCATTATGACAGCAAAATTGGTGGTTCGATTTGAATACTAAAGTCGCTTGTGGTGGCTCCTTCTCCGACTCTTACGACATACTGACCTGCTGACGAAGGCGCTGTTGTATTGATTGCCCCTGCCGTTGTGTCTAGAAAATAAACGTCGCCAGGGTCAATCGTTGATGGATAATCAAGTACGCCCGCAACCAGACACTTTACGGTACTTCCTGTGGATGCGGCGGTATCTGCAAACCCAATTACGGTCGCTTCATCTAGGGTTCCATTAGCCAATGCTTTACCAGCCTTACCATCGCTAGCCCTGAAATAAAGCGCGTCTCCGTCAGCCACATCTTCGAAGGTTGTTACGTCAAAGCCAACTCGTGTCGGTGAAAAGACAGGAAATCCTTCTTTTAGGTCAATTAGTGCATCAACCAGGCCCCTGTAGTTAGGCTCATATGGCTGACGTGTCATTGTGAATGCATTCGCATTCATTAGATCAACGAGCACCGCTAAAGCACCTTCTACATTAGGCTCGTATCCCGTTGCCATATAATTCTATAGTCTTACGATCATTCTAATTTGTTAAATCCCTTAGAATAAGAATATAGATTCGTGGCCAAGGTGACACCTGAAGTGATTACTGCTGTGATAACAGGTGGAATTGGCGCGTTTACTGGATTGTCACGGGCATTGTCCTCTTTCAACAATAAATTGGAACGTCGTTTCGAGCGTCTTGAAGATGATTTTGACGACCTGCAGGATCGAGTGACGGATAACTACGTATTAAAAGAAGATTTTCTAAGAGAAATGGAATCAGTCCATTCAAAACTTGACAGGATTTTAGATCACCTTATAAGCAATTAAACAGCAATCCAGTTACTGGCAGTTGCGTCGTACATGAAAAGATCGTTTGCTGTTTTGTCATAGTGAAGTTGTCCGTCTACAGGGTTGCTAGGTTTGCCTGCACTGTTTGAGACCACTGCTTTAACAGTTTGGAAGTTTGAACCATCATGTATCTTGAGGATTTGAGTGCTCGCAGTGTCAAGCCAAGACTCTCCTTTGCTAGAGGTAGAAAAACCTGCAGCTGGTGTGTTTGGTGCAGTAGAACCGACAAAAGTAGGACCAGCTTTAATCAATCCTGTTGAAGGTGAAGCGGTGCTGTCTGCAAAATACAATCCAGGATCGTTTGGATTCGTATTGACACAGAGCTCACCAGCACCAATACGCAACGGGTTTGGCCGATCGTGTAAAACTGTTGACCGGCGGCTAAGAATCTGAATTGACATAGCTAATTATTGATATAGAGACCAGAATCAACAAAAATGATTTGCTCTACCACTGGATTATATGTTTTACAGTCCAGTGTACTCTGAGTGCCTTCGTCCACAAGCTCACCACTGACGAAACGGCCTCCATCGACTTCGCCAAATTGGAAATCAGCCGTGTATTCCGTCAAAGGCTGATCTAGCATGCCCATTTTAGTGTCTTGCACAAGATCAACGTCAATATTGAAGACTTTTTGCATCATCAAAAGCAAATTAGTCGTTGAGTTCTTTGTAATACCGTCTCTAGCTACCTTGTCTCCTTGATCTCGCCTAATGCTGTCTGTAACGAGCATACTGACGATGTTGTCATTAAAATTACCGACAATTTCAGGCTGATTTCGGTTGCCGATCACCTCTTTGGCGCCGCTCCACGGTAATCCATACCCATAAGTCGATAAACGCTCCGCTGATTCTCTTATACGGCTATTTTCTTTCTCTAAATTGTCATAAAAACGTTCTAAAGCAATTCCCAGCGGCTGATCACTAGGCTCACGCAACCAAGCACCTACATACTCGTGTTTTTTTAAGCTTCTGACAACGCAATAACCAAGAATTGCAGTTTGTGAGAAAGGATAGATCACAGTAAAGGTGTTTGCATCAGGTACAGATGACACTGTATATTCACCGTCGAGAACGTTGCCGCTAGTTATCTCAAACCGAACACGTGTATTGACAGTCAAACCGTGATTTGTAGCGGATACAGTGATCAATGGACCGTTTTGAGTGTAGCTTGCTGTGATATCAATCGGGTTATTACCCTCATCATGCACTACTGACCACATCGCAGCGTATATGTGCTTACACCAGCGTGCTTGATAGTAAAGAAGGTTTGGGTAAGAGAACTGAGTGCTGTCCTCATAGGTGGGTAGATTATAAAAGTTATTGACAGCTACATAACCGAAATCACTGTAGACACCTACATCATCTCTTGTATTAATTACATTGCCATCACGATCTTGGCGCTGACCGGGCTTCACATTGTTGATAGTTGTTGACGGAAATTGCCGCCTAGTTGCCTCTTTGTAGAGGTTAAATCTCTCGCGACGCATGAAGTCGGAGCAACTGCACTGATAACGAATCTCAGTAGATAGAAAACGCCCGACTGTAAATCCTCTATGAGCAGGAGTGATCGTAGTTGGGCGATCATTGACTATTTTTGTGGCGTAACTATCAGCACGTTGGAACAGAATTTCTTCATTCTGTGCGTCAATACCTGTACAGGTGTATCCGACATAGTCATTGTATTCAAAACCCCGTAAGCGCCTGAATACTTTGGCGTTGCCAGAAGTCGTGGCACTTGTCAGAGATGTGACTGTAAATCGTGTTGCATTGACAACGGTCACATCATACAGATTTGTTACAGCAGCGCCTGTAGACACTTCTAGAAACACCTTGTTTCCTGTACTCAAACCGTGGTCCTGCGCACAAGTCACAGTAATTGTGGTCGTCGACTGTGAATATGTAGAATCTAAACCTGGATCACGCTCGATGACCCTATCAGTCATCCTCTCGTCTTTCAAAAAGTTTCCTGTAGGGGGAATAAAGCGTATTTTTACACGCATCTGTATCCAGCGCAGGTCACTAAAAGTCGTCGATAACCTGAAATCTAGATTTCCGCTTGTAGAAAGACTCGTGGACGCAGTACACGTAATAGTATTTTGTGTGACAGCGCTGATGGTTAATGTTTCACTTACTGCTGACCCAGTCTCTACCACTAAAGAAATATTTTCATTGATCAAAAACCCGTGGTCAGACTTTGTGATTGTTAAAGTCGTCCCCGACTGACTGTATGTACCTTCTACGACCGGTCCTAAATACCTTACCTGTTCAATAGGCAAGCCAAACTCGTAACAATTGAAGCTGTCTGTATCTCTGATCGCGACAATTTGCTCATCGATTTCAGTGCTGCTGCTAGGAAATGTAAAAATTCTTGCTGGAATAAAAACACCAGGAAACTGCTGAAATGAGCAGTACATCCTAAAATCACCTCTGGTGTTTCTTTCTCTTGAATTAGAACCTAGATACGTCTGTGTGATGCTGTAAAGATCGTATCCACGGCGCCAACGATTCCAAAGAGCGTCTCGGTTATAGAATTTTGTCTCACTGTCACTCTCTGAATCAGCAGGTTCAAAGTTAAAAGCTCGCGGCACAAACGGTTTTGGTTTTTTAGAACCAAAATCAGTTAATTTATCGAACTTCTTCGTAAATTTAGAATCAAACCCACCATTCGAGGAGTTTCCAAACCCGCTTATTTCGAATGGCATGACTAGAAATCAATAGTAACCGCCCTGGACACCAACATAAAAGCCGTTTGTAAGGGCGGATGAACCGCTTGCAGCGGCATAAAGAGCCTGGCCCCGACTCAACATCAAGCCACGAAGTTTTGGAGAGACTTTGCTATTAGCTCCTGTAAAGTTTGCACCAGCCTGAACGACAGGGTGGTTGATTAAAGGGAGCACTTCATTTACAGTCAGGCTGTAATTGGTGTTCTCGTAAGTCGCAGGAATACTGGCGACAAAAAGAGGGAAGAACTGGTTGGTGTTGCTGACAGTACCAACGTTCACAAGGTAGAAGCAAATATCGATTGGCAAGAAGCAGCTGACATTACCGGTAATCGTGCCAGTGATTGAACCAATGGTCGCAGTAAATGTCGTCGGAGTGACTGCTGTTACGGTTGCTTCTTGGTCAATGGGGTCAGTGCCGGAGCTGCGGCTAGTGATATCTAAGAAAACTTTTTGACCTACCTGAACATTGTGCCCAGCAGTAATGGTCACCGTAATAGCGGTACCATTTGCAGAATAAGTACCTGTTACAGCAGCTTTAGCATCGATTTTTTCAATTACACGCTTTGTGTACTGCAAGAAAATTTCATCGATATATGCACCGGAAATAGACGTGTCAGTAGCCGCAGAGTCGACGTCAAACACCTTGGTTGCGTTACCAACTGCAGTAGGCACCAAGCTCGTCAAAAAGTCTTGGCCCGAAGCCACAGTCAATAAGGTCGATGTCGTCGCCGGCCGATCGAGCATCATCGGCTGCTTATTAGAACTACTACTCGACACGTTTATTCAGCGGGTTACGTTAACTGTATTATAGCGGTATTGGATTAACCCTTTTTCTTTTCTTTCATCCGTGATTTAGCCTTGTCAAGCGCCTCTTTGCGTTTTTCTTTGTCAGACTTACCTTCGTCTTCTTTACCCTCATTCTTCTTTTTAAAATGAGCTAAGAGCTCAGGTGGCATTTTGTTTTTAGCCATGGTACTTAAATCAGAGTATCACTAAAGTCTTGAAATCTCTGTGCAAGACGATCACCTTTAGTGTACGGTCTGGGAATTGCTTCTGGTTCTAATAAGTCTAACTTGACTCTGTCTCCAGCCATACGCGGTCTTTGCCCGTAGAAAAATCTTCCTGCATTACTTTCGCCAGGGCGCTCACCAGGTACTGCATTCCTGCGAATGCCGTACATATAGCCTAGTTCTGTTGTTGGTTTGACCATGTCGCTTGCACTGGTTTTTTATTTAAAACAACTTGAGGTATGTTGTCCGAGTGAGATCTTGTAACCTCACGCATGTAAGCCGGATTATTTAGCTGATATCGAGGGTCGTTTTCGCCTGTATAAGAAACAACAAAGTCACAAGGGGTGTGCTTTTCTTTCTTAGCAGGCTGAAAGGGATCGCTCAGGCCTGCACTAACCATTGAATAATCCCTATACATATTTCTGTAAGTCACAGGGAATGCTTGGCTGTAACCAGGAACTGAAGCGAATCTCATCATTCCATTAGATCCTGCGGCGTATAAGCCTGTTGAAGAAGACCTATGACATCGATTGATCCTGACTTGGGCTTCTCCGCAGCTTTGTTAAGTCGGCTTACAAAACTCTGCAGTAACTTAATTTTATTTTGTTCTTGATTTTGTTTCTCAAGCAGCCCAGCAACTAGCATTGGGTCGTAGTTCGACTTCGTATCTGGACCAGGTGGACCTTGCTTGGGTTTATCTGATTGAACACCTTTTTCGATTGAAATAGGAGATTCAGGGATCCCGCCAGCCAGCTCTCTTTGCACCTGTGGTAGATGCTTTTTATAGATACCTTCTGAATAAACAGACCACGCACCGAGGCCTTGACGATTGCGGATATCAAGTGCCGCCTTTGCATTTAGAAGAGGATCTTTTAGCTGTTCATTTGACTTCAGTCCATAACGAGCGCGGCGTTCTTTACCCAATTCATACCCTGGTTCATCCAGCATATTGATCTGGAACAAACCGTAGGAATCATCAGGGTACTTTGGATTGTGTGCTCCGGGATTCAAGCCAGATTCACCCATTCCGATCGCAACCATGACTGGAATCTCAGCATCCTTGAACCCTGCTTTTTTGAGGACACTAGCTGTCTCTTTAATTGAAAGACTCATTGACTCAGCGGAAATTGGTTTCGAAATGAATGCGGGTGCCAACAGCAACATCAGCAGGCCCAGGTAAGGCTTGAATAAACTCAGCCCCTTCCCTGTTAAATCGGTACCGAGCTTGATCAGGGTTGCGATAATTTGGCACATATAAATGCAACGCTAATCTATCTGTTTCGTATAAGTATATCTGTGTCCACGTTTTCAGCGTTTCCTTGAAGTCCGTGGTCGCAATTGTCCGGTCAACGTCACCCGCGATTGACTCGATGCGACCGCGAGGGACCGTTGAATTATTCATGGTCCCGGTCATATCAGTGCGCTTCTCAGCCTCGTCACAACGGTTGACTTGCTCGACAATCTTACTGACCCAAAAAGAGTCCTGGACATTATCTAATGCCTCTTGCAATCGC